>Ga0210136_1000008_pt1 | contig 25853 bp, 54 predicted proteins | sample WestPond_Cattail_3_FD_185583 | JGI IMG/M metagenome (GOLD analysis project Ga0210136, IMG submission 185583) | Wetland microbial communities from the San Francisco Bay, California, USA, that impact long-term carbon sequestration -... | ecosystem: Environmental > Terrestrial > Soil > Wetlands ... | reverse complement strand
ATGCCCGTGCGACGGCTCTGTTTAGCTATTTCCGCGTCTATATATGCGCGAACCCCAACATTTTGCAACAGCCGCGGCCCTTGTGTGTCTGCCGTCTTATTACTATATCCTGCTCGTATGGCGGCCTGTGTTGCGTTTAGGTCTATTAAATATTCATTGCAAAACTTTTCTTGCCTGTCTGTCACAGGTCGTCACCTCACTTTTTATAGCGTTACAGTGATAGCACGGACTTTGCGTATCACTGTATCTGTCTGCGTGTATTTTTCCTCGACATATGCTGCATTTGACTGTATGGTTAAATACTATAGTTTCCGTGGTTATCACCTCACAAAAATACATAAAAGTAGCACCCCGCCGATTATTACCGGCAGGGTGCTATGAAAGAAAGAAGATATAAAAATGGAATTGAGCTGTTAAAATAAATATGTGGGTAAGGATTTGAACCTATACGGCTGCATTGTGACGGAAACATTCCGTATCGGCCTTACATTATAAGCGTCTGCCCTCGGAGTTGGAACCATTATCCGTACCGATTTCGCCACCACATATTTTGATAATACTATTATATCACATTTCAATAGAACATTGTAGAACATCTTTTACAACGTCAAGTGCTTTCCCGTGGATCCTAACTATTTGGTGGTATTCGTAATGCATATTTACAGCGATTTCCTCCCACTTTTCGCCATTTATGTATCGTCGATATAATATTGCACGTTGCATTGGGTCTCTCACGCCATCAATTACGTCACTTACACGCTTTTGAATATGCTCCAATGAATTTATATCCTGCTCTATTTCAACGCTCATGTCGCATATCTGCGCGATTATACGCTCCATCTTGTTCTCCTGTGATGATTGTACCTTGTCGGGAGTAAGCGTTGAAGTGATTTTTGTCGCCATTTCTCGATAGCGCCGAATACGGTCAAGCTTTGCATCAATCATTTTTTCAGCGTTAATGTATTGCCATAGGAATTCTTTAGCTGTCATATTTCGCCTCCGCTTTTTCCAATCTCTGTTTCGATATCATGTGATTGTCATTGATTATATACTGTGGTATTCCGTGCGCTTTGTCCCATTCACGCGTGTAATCATCACAAATATATCGTTCTGACTTGCATAATTTTCGCAATTCACGCTGAATATCATGCCCTTCTGCCATCGACTTAACATTGTCTGCGGTATCTTCACGCCGCATCTGTTCCAATTCTTCGGGCGTAAAAAGCAATTGTCGCATTTTGCATCGCTACTCCTTTTCTCTAATCATTTTTGCTTTAGCGGCATAATGGTAGATAGTATCTTTATCTAAGCCCATTGTGGCGGCAATCTCACGATATGTAGTTCCTTTTGCCCGCATTGCTAATATTTTATCTGTCATGGCTTGCACATCGCGCGTCGGGCTTTTCCGCAGCTTGGTGCTGCAATACCAGTTTACATAATTATCTGCATCTTTGGCTGTAAACGTATCGCATTCTCCGGTATACACCATATGGGCTAAGTAATGGGTCAGGGCTTTTATTGCCGGCGTTATTTCTCTATCTGCTGTATTAATCATGCTGTTTCTCCGATTCACTTGCCAAAAGTTCCGGTATTAACGCTATAATTGCCTTTGCCGCGTCTGACTTATGCTTTGCCTTGCGTTGGCAGGAGAAGCACATATCATCGCAATCGTCAACAGTGCATTCGTCACATGGGGATTTTAAATATTCAGTGTATGCGGATTGCATGCGGGTTAAAATATCAGGCATTATCTTTATCCTCCAATTTTCTGCCACAATTAGGGCAGAATCTTTTATGCTCGATTGGTTCAAATTTTGAATGATTTTTGCATTCATCACAAATATCCAAACTGTCTACGTTACAAAATCTGCAAAGTGACCGACAAAATTCGCACCCTTTTTCACGCTCCTGATTTTCACGAAGGACAGCAATAATAAACTGAAAATCTTTAATTTTTGAATTACAAAGGCAATGCGTTCTACTTTGCTCTTGGCAATAGTCCTGTTCTGCACATAATTCTTGATTCATATATGGTTCTTTCAACTCATGCTTGTAAAACTGGATTTCTTCATTGCAGGATTTAACTGCCTTTTCAATCTCGTTCATTTCTGCTCCTTTCGCTCACTTATCAACTTTTTACGTTGCGTTAATTCGGCTTCAAGGTTTTCTTTTTCGCTCTCATATTTCCCGCTAAACGAAACATTACCGCGCCAATTTGCAAGTGCATCCATTAATTTATAATTCATTTCTGCTCCTTCCGCTTGCCATTAGCACAATAATAATCTTCATAAATGCTTGGCATGCCAGCTTTGCAAAATATTAAATCGCCGCGTTTTAATGAATATTCGCATTCTCCGCATCTTACCGGAACCGGAACAAGGTCAAGAGTGGGAATTGTATTTATAATGTCCTTGAAATTGCACTGGTTTGACACTGTAATTTGTCGTTCATTTTCTATTGCTTTCATAAGTGCCGACTTGCTGATATAATCACTCGGCATTGTTATTCCCTCCATCCATCAGAGCACCACATGAGGGGCAAAACCGTGTTGCCTCTTGCGTCATGCGCCCACATTCTTTATGATTCCACCCTACTAATTTTCCATATGGGTCGCGCTCTTCTTCCCATCTCCCATGAACCACTTCCACCAGTTCACCAGCCGCGAGTTTGCGCATTGTGGCGGCGGCATATTTAAGTATTGCGATATCGTTTTTATCACCGTTTATAAGATGCAAAGCATGGACTGTATTTTCAAAATGTTCTGCACATTCCTGCGGTGTCATTTCATTCATGGTTTGCCCTCCTCTCGCAATTCATATAACACATCAAGGATTTTTTCAAAACCTCTAAGTTGTGCAGGTGACAACTGGCTCAAACGGTATAATATGTATTCTCTGACTTGTGGGACGTCTAACTCATTTAGCATGTTTAATCACTACCTTTGCCAACGTTATATAATCCTCTGCAACTATATTTCCATCCTCACTTGCCATTTCCAACGCCCTCACCGCAACATCACGCTCGGATTTAAGGGAGGCTATTTGTTCTAACATGCCTGTAATACCCTCGTCGCCCCCGTACATTTCGTACTGACATTGCAAGTCAAGATAATCTTTTTTAAGCGTGTCACGCTCGGTTTTAAGGGAGGATATTTCTGATTGCAAAAGGTCAATCTTTGCCTTGCCCTTACATGATTCAGCAAAGGCAGTTTCTAACATCTTTGCTACTTCTCGCGGCTCTAATATTGTGCCGTCAGGGTTTGTAAGGGCATCTTCATAGGCAGCAAGACGCTGTATTATTGTATCTATGCCTTTCCATGCCTTATCATCCATCTTCGCTGCCACCCGAAAAAAATACTTTTGAAACTGTACGTTCTTTTGTGACAATATACGGCGCATATCCCAAATTATCCGGTTTAATCAGCCACGGCCCCCGTGTTGCCCTATCGCACCTTGCCTTTATCTCGTCAATTTTCTGCTGTTTCATAAATTATTCCTCCTTCAGTATTAAATTTTCCTTGAATCTCAATGCCTAAATCAGACATTTTCAGTTTCATTCGGTCTATCATGTCCGGGTCACTTTGCGCGGCGTTCGCAAAATTTAAAACTTCATTCAAAAATTTCTGCATCGGCGCAGCTTTCCAGTCATACAAATTATGCAAAGCTGACAGCGAAAATAATAAAGCCGATTCACAGCCGTTGTTATAACCTGACACAAATGACTTTTTAATGCGGCTATTCACTTCTCGGCGCTGTGACGGGGTTAATTCAATATGTGCTTTCATTTTGCCCTCCCATTACATTCTGACCACGTGCCAATATTCACGCTGTTTTCACACTTCATGCAGCAGTACCGGCATATTTTCTTACCTGTTTTCGGGCATGTGCGGATTTCACAGGTGCTAAATTCACGCCCGCACTTTTGACATGTTGCGTAAAAATGTGTTGGTGCGGTTGGTTTACTCATGTCCATTCCTCGCTTTTTTCTTCCCGGTACTCATATTCCGGGTGAAGTTCCATAAACTGACGCCGACGCAAAGGATAATCACGCTGAAACTTACGCACCTGTTTCCCTTTCATTTCGATAACAGCCTTTCTGCCATCCGGATATTCGATAACAAAATCCGGTGTGAAAACTATCTGCCGCTCTGTAGCTGTTTTCGGCCATAAAACAAACTTGACTTGCGTTTTATAGCTTTTAATCTCGCCTGACCTCACACGGGGCTTTATGTAAATTGCTTCAAAATTGGTTTCTGCTCGGCTTACTTGTCGCATATCATTCCTCCTCTGCGGGATTACATAACCAATTTAACATTCCATCAAAACAATTATGATTGCAATCATCGCATGAATTTTTCTTCCCATTAAGCCTATCCAAGCAATCATGATTGTTGAAAAGAATTTCTGCTAACTTCTCTGGTGATTCCGTTATTACATCAAAATTAGTTTTCATTCTGCCTTATCCTCCAATTTCTGTTTTTGGCTATTTAGCAATTCGGGGTTGTCATAAATATTTCCGATAATTTCCGCATATTTTAAATGGACTCCGATTGTATCACTGAAAAAGTCTTTGTTAATAATCCAGTCGATATAAAATCTTCCATCAGCAAACTTGATAACGCCGGTAGAGCGGTTCTCTCTGACAATATCGCCCTCAAATGCTTCTGCTTTCCCATTCTTGTCGCGCAATCCTGTGTACTGCCCGACTGTTGAAGGGTCAACGGGTAGCCTATTAATTGAACCATCTTCTGTAAAAAATGTAATGAACCGGTCTATCACATATGGCGTAACAGTAGTAAGGTCACCATATATCCAAATTTCGCTGTGTAATTGTTTCCCACGGAATTTAATCTTTCTGCTCATTGTTTACCTCCATCTTTTCAATCAATTTTGGTAATCCTTTTTTCACAAGCTCAAAAGATGCCTGTTCTACACATCTTTCAATTATTTCATCTTTGCGAGAATAAACATAATCTTTTACAGCTTGCTCAACACCTTTTCTGATTCCATGTTTTGCATCAATAGATTCTCCGGTGTATTCTCTCGCCATAGCTGCTGCAATTTTTTCAACAACCAACTTTGCAATATCATTCTCGTTTACCGCAATTGTAATTTCACTCACTTGTATCCCTCCTAATTTCGCTTGTACGCCGCTTTCTAATCTCGACGTAAACTTACACTAATTTCAGCATTTAACGCGTCCTGCGCCATTGTGGTAGCTCTCACGGGGTTTAAAAATCATTGTCATAAGCCATGCCGCTTTTTTTATGTTCAACATAATTATTTTTCAGCAATGGTTTGTGACGCATGTGCGACCCGTCAAATAAAAATTGTACTTCGCCTACATGCCCGCGCCGATTCTTATCAACCTTGACAGCAATAATTTTGTGGTTCTCATGCTCGTCAAGCGGGTACATAAACATGATTTTATTTGCGTCCTGTTCCAAACTTCCGCTGTCCCTTAAATCTGACATCTGCGGTTCCTTGTTTGCAGCTCCGCGCTTCTCAATGTCGCGGTTTAATTGCGATAGTGCCAACACCGGTACTTTTAAATCATTGGCAAGCATTTTTAGTGACCGGCTTATCTCGCCGACTTCCACATTTCGGCTTTCTGCACGGCGTGAGGATTTCAAAAGCTGTATGTAATCCACAACGATTAACCCTAACCCCTTAGTCATGCGGCACTGCGCACGTATCTGCGTCACTGTAATGCTTGCATCGTCAGAAATATTGATGGGCAGTTTTGACAGCCTGTCTGCCGCCTGTGCAATATCGCCTATGGCATCGTCTTTAAGCGTTTCATTGTCGATAAGGTTATCCATGTCAACGCCGCTTTCGTCAGCCGCCATGCGTTCTATAATTTCGCTCTGCTCCATTTCATAAGAGTAGATATTGACTACTTTCCCAGTTTCAGCAACATGCCGCGCAATTTGGACGGCAAAAGCGGTTTTACCAACGGCGGGACGGGCAGCAAGCAATGTCAGGTTTCCGGCGTACATACCGCGTAATATCCAGTCAAGGTCTTGAAAACCTGTGTCGACCCTATCGGGGCGCTTTTTGAAAAGCGAGGTATACCACTGAACAACTCCAGCGTTTAGCGGTTGCAAACCTGATTTACGTGTTGATTCAGATTGTTCATAAAGCGTTGCCATAAGTTTTTCGGTTACTTCATCCACGTTATCAGCCGTTAACGGCGTATACTGTGTGTCCATCAAAGCCGCTTGTATTCGCCGCGCCCTTGCGCTTTTTGAAACGATTTCCGCATATGCCTTGGCATTTACGACGCTTGGCACCATATCGGCACATTTTAAAAGCTCCTTCGATACGTCATTGTCAGTCTTGCTCTCCATAGCCGCCGCCATTGTCACGTAGTCGATTTTTTTACCCTTAGCCGTCATATTTACCACATAGCTATAAAACTCGCCATATAAGCCGATATAGAAGTCTTGGGGGGATATTATATCAATAATTTCCGGGATAACCTTGTCAGGGTCAATCAATGCCGCGCCAATAACAGATTGTTCAGCTTCGATGTTATGTGCGTCTATCATTGCTGCTTTCCTCCATCTGCAATTTAAGTCGGTCGTACTCTTGCCTTAGTTTCTTTGCCGATAAGATATTAGACTTCCAAAAAATATCATTCTGTGAATAAAACATAACATCATAAATATTCCGTGCTTTTCGCTTGTCAATACGCATAGCCTTGTCAAATTCGTAAGCCCATGATTGCAAATTAGTTTCGGTCTGCTGCTTAGCGTCAGGATTGTTTGTATGTATCATTTCTTCCAGCTTGGCAGCAAGTTTATACGGTTTGCTTTCATGTTCAAAAACAGGTTGCTTACGCTTTTTCTTGTTCTCGGATTGTTCGTTGCGAATTTGTTCGCAACAATTATCTTCGTTAGAAGATAATAACGTAGTATCTTCTTTACTTTGCTCTACTGTACTTTCCTTTACTTTACTTTCCTTTACTGGCATTGCATCGGCATTGCCGTGGCATTCCTGTGGCATTGCCGTGGCATCATCTCCATGCCAACGCTTTAATGCCTTAGCCCGCTGGCTTTCTCGCTTTATAGCCAATATTGACATTCTGCGAATAAGGCTATCTGAAAAGAAAAAATCGTTATCAGCCACTTCAAAAAGTCCATATTTCATGACAACTGTTGTTATTTTTTCTGTTGTCGTGTTAAAACGTCGTGCAAGTGCAGGAAGTAAAGCAAGCGGATATTTATATTCTGGTTGGTCACGTAAAGTTTCAACCAAAATCCAGTAGATGCCATATCCCTCTAACCCTAACTGCTCAATCAGCAATACACATTTTGGGTCATCTTTTGCATTGCTATCATGGGGAAAATAATAAGCGTCTTTTATAATTCATCATCCCCTTAAAACAGCCGCATTTGAGATTCCAGCAATTCTAAATTAAGCATTTTTTCATTTGCTTCTTTGCAAAAATTTTTAGAAATCTCAAAGCCATAACTTTTTCTGCCGAGTTCATAAGCAGCACGAAGCGTTGTTCCGCTCCCAGCGCACGGGTCAATAACAACGTCGTTCTCGTCTGTAAAAATGCCTATAAGCTGTTTCAAAAGTGCAACTGGTTTTTGGTTCGGGTGTATTTTTGGATAGTCCTTAGGGCTATCCTTTTTCCAGTAAAACCAGTCATAAATCATCTTACCGTTGTTGTTGAATTTTGGCAGTTTATCACGGTATAAGACAACTGCATGCTCGGTAGCTCCGACAATTTTCATGTTTGCTTTCAAAACCTGTGCAGAATAATTTTTGATAAAGAAAATCGGATAATGATGCATAAATCCGTACTTTTCGCCTTGGTCAATTACCATTTTGTCTTGGTCAAAAGAACAAAAAACAATCATTGCCGGTGCCTTGCCACATTCTTTCGGTTCTTTTTTCAACAAGCGGTTGCAAAAGTGAAAATATTCGGGTATATAAAAATTGTAATCAGTGTTGAAAAACGCTTTTCCAGCTTTGCTACTTGCACCGTTCTTATTGTCGCCATCTATGTACCATTCAGTGCTTGAAGCATACGCATTTTTACCGAGATTATAGGGGATATCTGCAATAACTAACTGTGCTTTTGGAATATTGTATCGCTTGAAATTCTGAAAATTGTCGTTGAATAGTTCTGCTTTTATTATTCATCATCCCCTTAGGGTAGGGCGGTTATTAGCCGCCCTATTAAATAATTGGCTAATCATTGGCTAAAAAGGTAAATCATCCGGATCGCTAATCTCCACAAAATCACCGTTATCGCTGTTGTTAACCGACACACCGGCATTACGTGCATTGCGCTGTATTTCTGCCATGCCGTCACGCTTTGGCTCTGCAAAATGCACATTGGTTGCTACAACCTCAAAAGCCTTGCGCTTGTTGCCGTCTTTATCAACGTAAGAACGGGTCTGAATTGAACCCTCGACGGCTATCAACTGACCTTTTACAAAGTATCGTGATGCAAATTCAGCGGTGCCGCGCCAACATACAATGTCGATGAAATCCGCTTGACGTTCTGCACCCTGTTTTACATATGAGCGGTCTACTGCAAGGGTAAACTGACATACGGGTATATCGCTGTTGGTATGGCGTAATTCGGGGTCAGCCGTTAAACGCCCGTTCAAGGCAACTACATTTAAACTCATTTATCGAACCTCCTTTGCGCGTTTCAGCACGTCCATAAGCGCCGCCATAACCGTCACATCTAATTCGCTGATATCTTTTGGGCTATGCTCTTTTCTGAACTGATATTTAAAAATTTCAGAATTGAGCGCGGCAGATACTTTTATCGGTTCAAGTGGATTATTCATATCGTCTATCCACTGCTCGGCGTGGTGATATTTTTCAAGTTGATCTGCTTGCTCGTCAATTATTTCTGTAAGTTGCTTTGCATACTGCGCCGCAACAGATTGATAATTTTGCTTTTTAGCCCAGTTATAGGCTACTTGCTGCTCGTTGTCCATTTCAATTCCTCCTATAAATAATTTCTGCCAAAAATGGCTATAAAATCATTGACTGTTGCGTTGTAATCGTCAAGAAATTTTTGCTCAAAAATGCGTTTTAATTTCAAATCATTCTCGCGGTTGAAATGCACACCGTTTGGATTTTCGTTGTGACAGAAGTGGCATAAGTCAACAACCATTCCATATTTTTCAGAATTGTTACGATTGGATGCTCCCCACACATGATGCCGTTCAATCCAATATGTAGAGCCACACAAAAAGCACTCTCTCATTCGCCCCACTTGCTTTCCAGTGCTGCCAATTCATCAGGCGTCATAGTTTCTATACCCTGTGCCTTGCAATCGTCCACAATCAACGATATGAGCCGCGACATTTGCGCCGTGTCGTAATCGGAAGAACTCAAATAGCATCGTATATTGTGATACCCGGGCGTATGGCGGCATTCTCCGATATCATCCGTCATACGCCCTAAGTGACCGGCACACCAAATCTTATCCCAACGCTCTAACATATCTTCTCGCACTGGTTGAATAACATAATTGTCGGCTACATCAGGTATGTATTGCCGGTAAATCTCATTCGGTGATATTTGAAGTTTCGCGGCGAGTTTACCGGCAAGCACCCAAAAGTAAGCGTTGGCATCAAGTGAACGTTTTTCTCGATGCTCTTTCAGTTCCGCATCGTATAGACGGTCTTTCATGGACTGTACAAATTCGCGGACAGGTCGAGGGGCTTTAACTCGCAATGATAGCCAAAACCCCTTGCTATCCTCTGACCACTTGGCACGGTCAAATTGAACGGTCATACGATTTCCTCAAAACCATTTATCAGGTCAAGCACTCGTTTAAGTTCCTTATCCGGTATATCTTTTGTAGACTTATAACCGGTAATTGGAAATAACATTTCGGACGCTTGTTTTTCGCCAAAACGCTTGATTAATGCAAATGCTATTTGATGTGCGGTGTCATGCTGCTTTGGTTTAGCGGATGGTGGATTAGTTGGTGATTCACTGGCGTTCTGCGGCGGTTTTGGCGGTTGCCCTTGTGGTTTATCCGGCTGATTGTTTGGTCTGTCATACTTGGTATTGCCCTTATTCCAGTAAACATCTGCTGCAACGCCTAAAGCCTTACATGCCACGCTGATAGCGTCGGTTAATGCCATTTTGTAGCATTCATCACTGGTAAATAGCCCCTTAGTCTCTTTGGCAATAAAAGCGCTGCCGCCTATGCCTGGGATTGGTTCACTCCATTCCAAAAAATCGGATGATTCAATATCTTTGGGCTTGCGAAAGAATAGATTTATCTGTGCAAATGCAGATACTTCACCATTGGCGCCGGGTTCAAGCCAGAAGCGCACAACTTCATACTTCCACCCGATACCACATGCCCCAAATTGTTCCGTCAGCGTCTTTATGCGCCACATTGGGTTAATATCGCTTTTGCCATTCATACGCCCGCCGCTGATTGGTTTTAAGGCTTCGGGCGGTGCAGTACGCACGGCATTATAGATTTTAAGATTATCAGACATGTTAGCCCTCCTATTTGATATTCAAATGTTCGCCCGTGGTAACGTTAAGTCCGCCATCCGCGACACATGTAATAATGTACTGGTATTCATCATCAGCAACGGAATCAATAAACTTTTGCTGCTCTGCCGGGTTAAGCGCTTCAAAGCCATTAATAAGGATTAATTTCAACGGGCCGCTTGTTGCTTTTGCAATGTTCAAGGCAAATTCAATCTTTTCGCCATCTGAAAGGTTTTTGATTGGTCTGCCATTAATAACGATGTTTCCGGAGCCGTCAATGCCTAATCCCTCAATAGGCATCTTTGCTGATTTAAGCAATTTTGCCGGTTCACTGCGGGCAAGGTCAATCTTAAATGACAAGTCTTTTTCTTCTGTCTCCTTGGCTTTTAGATTGGTTTCTTTGCAAAATAAATCGTCGGCAGATAAGACAAATCCTTTCATTGTTTCGATTTCCTCGGCCTTATCCTGCAACGGCTGGATTTCGATTTCTTTATTTTCGTTCAGCCACGTTTGAGCCTTAGAAACTTTTTCATCAACGGCGGCACAATCAGTCTTTACCTTGTCCGTTGCGGCTGTCTGCTGTGCTTTGAGCATTTCAACTTGTTCCAACAGGGCGGCTATTTTTGATTGCCTTGTGGCATTTTCGGCGTTTGCAATGGCTTGTATACTTTGCTTTTGGCTATCAGCCTGTGCAACAAGATTTTTGCAATTGGCAACATACTTGTTGTGCTCGCTTGCCTCGTTGATTTCTTTCATTGTGTCAGTGGCCTTTGCATCACGCCACTTTTCAACATCGTAACCGTTCGGCAATTTTGCTTTGAGATCGGAAATGTTTGCTTTGAGATTCTTTATTTCTGAATTAATGCCGGTACGCTTCGAAAAATAGTGATTTTCAATTGCCTTGCACAGTTTCAAGGCGTGTTGATCAGTGTCTATGTCCTCCGGGAGTTCTCCCCATATCTCAGTAACTTGTTCTGGTGTAAGGCTCATGGGAATAGTGTTTAAAACCGTTTCCGTCTGCTCTTTTTCAGACAACCCGACAAATGATACAGGATTTATTTGCGCGTCCGACATAAGCGATTTAAGATACTTTTCCGGTGACTTCGGTTTCATACCGTTTATATCAATGTTGGCAGATGGAGTACCGCCGGCAGGATGATAGGTTTTCTTTGCTGTCATACCATCGTCAAAAGCAAGCATAACCTCGCCTTTTTCAGAATCGGTATTGACAAAAACAGAGCGGTCAAATTTGTTAGTAAAAAACATTTTCAAGGTTTCAACAACAGACGTTTTACCAACGCCTTTTGCACCCTTGATAAGCGTGAATTTACCGGGTTTGCATTCAAATTCTTTGATACCCAAGCAACCTTTTTCAGATATTGCTGATAATTTCATAAATCATTCTCCTTTTCACTTGGCTTACAGTCGCAATGCCGCAAGCCGTTATACGTATATTCATACCAACTGGACGAGTAAACAGGCCAACCGCAAATAAAGCATGTGCCGATTGTCTGCGGCTCGGGTGGCTCTAAATAGGCTCTCTCCGCGCGGTCTAATGCCGCTTGGTCTATGTAATCAAGCATCTGCCTTATCCCACGGGTCAGGTTCTAAAAGCAGTTTGCTTTTGTCAAGTTCTCTTCGTGTTTTATCCCATAAGTCCAGATACATGGTTGCATTGTTTTTTTCTGTGAAAAGTTGATTTTTCAATTCAACTATTTCTGCCGCCTGTGCAACAATCAAATTGCGCAATTCCTCATTACTTTCGATATTCATTTGACAATCTCCGTTTCTCCGCTTATAATAGCGGTGTATAGTTATTTCTTTTTGCCTATTCGTATGCCAGTACGGACGGGCATTTGCTTACTCTGCACTCGGTTCCCATAATTCACAACATTTCTCCGGTGGTGACATATAGTCATCTGATTCACATTGAAATTGCTCGGGATGCTCACATTTCTGATACCTTTCCATCCAGTACTCACAAGTTCTGCAACATTTATCCATTCTTTCTCACCTCTTTCACATATTCATACTCCAACCGCGCAGAACAAACACATACCGCATGTGACTAATAGGATTGCTAATATGCCGGTCATGCTGTCAGCCCCAATACTTTCAGCACCCATTCAGCCGCTGTTGCCTTTGCATATGCGGTAATGCCCGAAATACCCACTTGCTTTGCCTTTATCTTATTGACACGGATAAACAGCATTACCTTGTCTACATTGTGTTGCGTTATCGTAACTGTTGGTACATCGTCCGGCTTGCACATATCACGCGTCTTTAGTTCGGGCATGTTTAACACTTCCATTTCAATCACTCCCCATCTTTTTCTCGTATAAATGCTTGGTCGCAAGTCCACCACGGATATGACGCTCAGAAAGATTAAAGCTAAGTACCGCCTTAACTTTTTATAAAGTTGAGGATTTATTTTTCTTAATCTTACGGTCATATCTAAGTGGACGGTTGATTTGCTTATCCCGAATTCTTTTGCGGCTTGCCTTACTGTAGCACCATAAAGGATTATGTATTGTGCTTCTTGTATGGCTCGTTCTTCTATTTTTCTTTGCGTTTTTCTTCATCTCCCTCCCAGATAAATTTGCTTGACCACCTCCAATCAATTTAGCAATTCGGGATTGTCATGAATACTGCCGATAACTTTGGCACAATCCTCGTCATATTCGTAAAGCCATTCGCCGTATTCGGATTCTGATATTTTTGTGCTCCAGCAGTGATGCACTTCATCAAATGCAACGCCAAAATTTTCATACCATTTTGGCGGTTCTCCATATTCCGGCTCTCTGTCAACCTCAAATTGTACAGAAATAATATCTCCCTCATAGATTTCCTTACCGTTCTTGTCGCGCAGTCCTGTGTACTGCCCGACTGTAGTAGGGTCAACCTCTATCAAAACATCTTTTAACAGAGTTCTTTCATCAAAATGCGATAAATCGCAAATAAATATTCTACCTGTGCTAAGTTCTTCTACTCGATCACCATAAGCCCAATCAAGTTCTTCGCGCCCTATATTGCTGCCAATGATTTTCCCGCGGAATTTATCTTTGTTCATTCTGTAGCCATTCCTTTCAATCATTAAAAATCATTGCTCTTAAACACAATCCTAAAATTCTGCGCCGTGGCATGTGCAAACTTGATTTACATGTGCTTGCAAACGCATAAAACATATCCTCTGCGGCCTCAATGCTCTGCGCCCCGACTGTTACGACCGACTGCCCTGTATCTTCATTACGAGTTATTTCAACGCCGCTGATAGGTGTTACGGTGTATACTGTTTCTTCCATCAATTCACGCCTCCTACAACCAAAATTATAAATGCAAGGATTAATTGCATAACCGCGTCGGCGGTGTGGTGTTGCTTGAAATTCTTGATTGACACATAAGCCAACGCTGTAACTGCAAGCAAAACAAAAATCTTAATCATAATGCCGCCCCCTTGCTCATATAAAATCCAAAAGTGTTGATTAACAGATCATGTGCGGCATATTTGTAATTCGGGTTCTTGCGGCCTGTTTTCCATTCGGCAACAACCATGTTGTCATAAGCAGTGATAGGAGATAACAGGTCCTGCGCGATAATCGGCAAGCGCGGTACTTCATAGTTAGGCCAATAGGCAAAAGGATTAGCAATAATTTCTGAATAGTTCATAACGATTCCTCACTTAAATTTATTTTGGAAAGCGTTTTGAACGTCCTTTTTTTACACTGAAAGCCTTGCTATCTTGTACTTTGCTTCGTACCGTCTGGCAATTCCATCAAAAGCAAGCTTTAAAATAGGATCACAACTGATAACATGGAGCTTTGTTATTTTTTCAAGTTCCTTGTGAGTGTGACCGGCCTTTTTCATGCGCTCTTTCATGCGGCTGACACGCGACGTCAAGTTAACATGTGCTGTATCCTCTAACTCTTTGTAAAGATCGCCGAAAAATTTCAAATAAGATAATTGGTTCTCTGCGACAATCGCTTTTATGCGGTTTCCTGTTGCAACCTGCCAATCCGGTTCCGGTGGCGTTGCCAAAGCGTCAAGTGCGGTATTAACCCTGTCATTGGCCTTGTTTGCAGTGTCAAGAGCGGCGTTGGCTTTGCGCTCAATCTCTACTTGATTTTGCGCTATAGCGGCGGTAAGTTCTGCCTGTGTCATAGGTTTTACGGAATAGGAGCCATTTCGGCGTATTGCCGGAATAACATCATGCGTTACCCAACGTTTAAATGGTTTTGCTTCGGGTTTCTTGCTACCGAGGGTTAAACTGTAAAGACCGGATTCCGTGATAATGTTTGTTTCGCCGGATTGACTGCCTATGTTGAATATAGTCACTTCATCTTCGTCAAGACGGTCAACCGCTTGCGTGGCATTTTGAATGTCGAGAATGTCGCATACATCTTTTGCAACAAACCACGGTTCACCGTCAATTGAAACTGTGCGAACTTCTTTGCCGTGATAGTCAAAGGGAATTAAATTACTCATATTGAGGTTTCCTTTCGTTTGTGCTATAATAAGCACATAAGTTATTTTCGTTTGCACCGGTGACACGGTGCTTTTTTGTTGCCTTTTTCGCCGCATAGATGTAAAATTGTGGCGAAAGGTGGCGATACATAATGTCAGAAGAAAAATGTACAAATTATGAAGTCTGCGAGAAATACGACCTATACGGCGGATGTATATCCGAAAACGATTTCACTAATTCGTTTTGCAGTAAATACCAAAAACAAGTTATTACAATTTTGTCGTCAATCGACGAGAAGCTTTCTGCTCTTCTAAAGCAAGAGCCGGATAAGTAATTGCTAAAGCAACATCAACCATCGCGTGAGTTAAGTCAGCCAGTTCATTGTTAAAGATTCCTTCATCTTTAGAACGCTCTGAAAGTAGCTCTAACTGCTTTTGGAGCGTTTCTCTTAATTTTTCGTCCATTTCTTTTCACCTCGCTTTCATATGTAATGGGGAGATTAAGCAAATGCCCGTGCTAACTGCTCTGCTGTAATAAGTGTGCCTAATCCTTTGCGATAAAGTGTCATTGTACATATTCCCATAATTTCGGCGGCTTCTTCCTGCCGATAAAGCAACTTGTCAGGGTACATTTCATCTGCGCGTTTGCGGATACGCTCTAAGGTGTCACGGTAAAGCTCTTTTTCGCGCGGCATTATGATGCCTCCTTCGCTGGGTCGGTAAGTATTTCGAGAATCTTGTCACGCTGACAATATCCGGTGCGCTGACCGTGGATAATAAAATCGTAATATGTAACGGATATATCTAACCGGTCACATAAGTCTGCTTTGCTCATTTTGGGTATTCTTTCTTTTCTAAGTGCCTCTACTTGCTTTCCCCATTCGGTCAGTTCCCATTTGCTATACATGCTTTCACCTCACTTTCATATTGTGAACAAATTGTTAATAAATCACCTCTCTTGTTGCATTTAAATTTTTAAGGTGCTATACTTTACAACGTTGTGAGAAAACAAGCATAATAAAATTTGATGCTCCCTTAATCAAGGGGGTTAGTGTTTCGTTACGTTGTTTTACGTTGTGATATTATTATAGTTCGAATATATTTCGAAGTCAACAGGATTTTCGAATATATTTCGAACATTAGAACTATATACATAAATTCAAATAATTGTTAAAAACTAATGTGCATTATGCATAATAAATTATAAAAAATAAGCAGCCTGTTTAAAGGCTGCATAAAAAGGACAGATTATTAATGACTTATGACGAACCACTAACTGGCTATTGCCCTGAGATTGATGATGAAAGAGAAATAACAGTAACATTTAATGAGAGAACATTAATGGGACATAAAAGTAGTGAGCGCAAAGCAACAGGCTTTATGTGTGAGGACGCGGCTTGGGGAAAATGCAAATTTATAAAAGAACACGGAGAAAATTCTTGTCCCCTTTGCAATAGTGCAAGATGAATTAAGCATTAACGGAAAATTTATCAAACTTAATTTCTTGAATACCGCGTTTTTCTCCCCAGTTAAGTTTAAAAGAATTAGGCGTTACTATGATTTCTTTAATTCCTCCCGACTTATCATTAAGAAGCTTTGACAACTGCTTTGTATGGTAAATAGTGCTTATCACTTCATCGGTTAATTTAAAATCGTACATCTTTTTATTCTCCTCATAAAAATCTTTTATATGTATATTATAGTTCGAATATTTTTCGAAGTCAAGGAGATACTATGGATACCTTAAACAGGATTTTAGATTTAATATTGAATAACTTTCCATCTGACGCCGCTTTTGAAGATGCTTTAAATATAAAGAGAAAAACGGTTGATAGTTGGAAAAGGAACAATTCCAAATCCTATTTAAACAAAATAGTTGAGATTTCGAAAGTATTTCACGTCACAACCGATTATCTTTTAACTGGTCAAAAGTCTATGCCAGAAGATATTACCCAGATTGAAAAGCAAGCGCTTTTATTCTTCCGTCAGCTCAATGTAGACGGTCAAGAATCAGCCTTGACAATGCTCGGAGGCTTAACTCTCAATGCAAAATACATTAAAAAATCTAATGAAACTGCCGCAACTGGTCTAAATCAAACAATTGCATAGGAAAAATTATCAATATGTTATGTGACCGATAGGGAAAACCCGTCATTTTGGCGGGTTATAATTTTATGGAGGAATATATGAAGAAAAAACTAACAGACGGTTTGCGTCACAAGAAAAACGGCGTGTGGGAACGTGAGGAAACAATTAATGGCAAACGGCGTTCCTTTTCTTCTCTTGACCCTCAAACAGTGTGGAATAAACGAAACGCCGCGCTTACAGAAGCACAGAATATAAAAACAGAATTAGCCAGTGGCCCATTATGGGAAACCGTCTGTGATGCCTATGAAGAACAAGTTTATAAAATGAAATACGGTACCCAAAGAACATACTTACCCGCTGTCAAACGCGCTCACGACCGTTTTAAGGGCAAACGCATGAGAGAGATAGAACCATATATGATTTCAGAATTTTTAAAGTCTCTATCAGGCATGGCACACACAACCGTATCAAATCAAAAAACAATCCTAAATGCAATATTTCAACTGTGGATAGATAGTCCAGTATGGCGCGGTGATGCTAATCCGGCAAAAATGACATCAATTCCAAAAGGGCTAAAGAGAACTAAACGCAACCCGCCTACGGACGAACAAGTCAATATAGTTAAGCAGCATTACCTTGATGCCGATGCGCTACCAGCCGTAATATATCTTTGCACAGGCGAGAGGCGTGGCGAGGCTTGCGCGATACAGCTAAAAGATATAGATTTTACCAACAAGACAATTAGCATCACGCAAGCGGTTGAATTTCGCCACAACAAGCCATTTTTAAAGGGAACAAAGACAGCCGCAGGAGTTCGAAAAATACCGCTCCTGTCAATGCTAGAGAGCGCGTTAGAGCCATTTAAAAATATGTCTCCGGATATTTATATTTTAAGTGGAAAAGAAAAGCCGCTGACCTATTCACAGTACGATAAAGTTTGGTCTGATTTTTGGCATAAATACGGTTTTGCACATGAGGTCACAGAGAAGCAAAGAAAAGTAAGGCATGGCAAAGAATTTGTTTATATGTCCACGCGTTGGCGCGCCGATGTAGTCGCCCATCAGTTCCGGCATGAGTATGTTTGTATGCTCTGCATGGCTGATGTATCGGAAGAAATAGCAATACAGCTTGTCGGTCACGCAAACGCAAGTATGATACATGAAGTTTACATGTCGTTAAAGCCACAAATGATTACAAGCGCCGGTGATAAGCTGAACGCTTTTTTAAATAAAGATTAGTCCGTATTTAGTCCGTATAAATATGTTGGTTTAAGTTATATTTGTTTATATAGAGTTTGAACTATAAAACAAGAAAACCCGCATAAGCGCTACGTTTGTAGAACCTATGCGGGTTTAATATTCATCGCGAGTAAGTCTGTAAGCCGAGTTCTGTTTTATATTAAAATCGCATAGATTAGCTATTTGTTTGAAATAGTCCGCACGAAGTCCGCATAATATAAATTCACCCTTGCAATATCCCCCATTTTGTGATACTGTGATATTAATTTATTATAATGTATAGGAGGCTTTATATATGTCATGGAAAAGAAGTATGGAACTAATGAAACAATCCCATGAATCACAATCTGCGCCTGTTCCCCATTGCCCCTATTGCGGCTCAACGTCAATCACTGTGGTTAAAAAAGGTTTCGGGATGGGCAAGGCTCTAACCGGAGCGGCATTTCTCGGAGTGCCCGGGTTGATTGCCGGAGGGCTGGGAGCAAACAAAATAAAACGTGTCTGTCTAAACTGTGGTCGCAAATTTTAACACGAAATAGAAAACCCGCCCCACAACCTTATCACAAGGTCACAGGACGGGATTTTATGTTTCCTTATAAAATTACTGGACGGTTGTAGGTGTAGCGGTCTGCGCCGTATCTGCTGTGTCTTGTGCGGCAACTGTATCTGTTGCCGCTGCTGCCGTTGTCGCATTGGTTGTAGCTGCTGTACTTGCCGCTGTATCTGTCGCTGTGGTATCTGTTGCCGTGTAGGTTGCTGCTGTTGCTGTTTCCGTCGATGCCCCGATGGATTCAATCGCGGTTTTTACTTGGCTGAAAACCGATGTCAGCGAAGATGTGATTTCGCTTACAATTGTTTCTACAGATGCCGTAACAGTCGATACACTTTTGGCAACACTGTCATATGCTCCGTTCGCGGCAAAGCACACGATTATCGCTGATATTGGTAACATAGCGATGCTGTCTGTGGTCAATGTGCCGTTAAAATACATTGCCGCGCCCATCACTATGAACGCGACAATGAACGCGACAAGCTGTGAATTAACTTTTTTGATTGCTGAAAAATTCTTAAGGAATTGCACAATGTAAGCTGTGGCTGCTGCCGCTCCAGACACTGTTAAAAGTGTCGACCATGTAAAAAATGACATAATGCCTCTTTCTGCCGGGATAACCGGCTATAAATTATTTTGTTTCGGTTGATTCTGCCGAGTTGTCCGATTCGTTAATGGTTTTTAATGCTTCGCCAACTTGCTGGATTCCAGACGCTATGTCGCCGTTTTGCGATGCTTGTATCACGGCGTTTGTAATTGGGTTGTCAAAGATACCGTGTGTATGCTCATAACCCGATTTGACGCTGTACTGCGCGAGGTTGGTTATCTCTATCCATGCGATATACTGCAACATGGATGGTGCGTCGGTTACGGTGCCTTGTTTCCAGACGAAGAAAATGAATATAATCGCTATCAAACTCACGATATGTACAGCATTCGTAATAATTTTATGCGTAGAACATTTTTTACCTTTTTTCATAATTACCTCACAACGATATATCCATTGAGTGTGCAATTTGCCCGCATGGTAGCAAACTTATTCTCTGCAACCTTTTGCAATTTGCCGTTCATGTTCTGATTCCAGTTGTACTCCGTGAAGTACACATACCCGTCGCGTATAGCTTCAACATAAACCACATGCCCGCATGTATTATGGCTGAACGAAGCGATGCTGTCCACTACCGGCCCTTGCGATGCCGCCCGTTTTGTGACATGTGCATTTGTCACAACTTTTTTAAACCAGTCGCAGCCATTCGCGGGGGACGGAAGTAATGCGGAAAGATTAACGCCTTTCTTTTCTTTTGCCCGCCCACAACAATACCATGTACATTGCCCTTTTGTGAACCTGTCGCCTCCTGCGGTGGTGTACGCCGCGCTGTCAGTGCTTGCAATAACTTTTCCTAAACTTGCGTCTGGATGTGCCATATTAATTTACCTCCTAAAATAATTTGACGATGATATTATTTATCATCGTCCATTCTGTGTTCAAGCCCATCAATTCGTTTGTGGGCTTGTTTTGCGCTTTCTTCAACTCGCGTTAACCGCTCGGAATGCTCTGCCAATGTTTTATTTGCTTCTCGCTGTTCCAGAAAAACATCATCAATGCGGCGCTTGATATAAGATACGTCGCTTTGCAGCTCTCCTTCCGTTTGATTTTCCTCCCGGCTGTCACGGCTTACAAACCGATTATAATTTTTTGCCGCGATAGACAGACCAAATATTGCTACAATAACGCTTATCACCGCTACGGTTACGCTGATTGCTGTTGCCACCTCCACCGCCTCACGCCCCTTATTTTTCAGACAAATTTTTGATGTTGCGTTTAAATTCCCGAGCGGCTAATACCTGTCGGACAAGTATAAAAATAATCATCAAGGCACCTATTACGATAAGATTGATGCCAATAATTAATGCCGCCATGAATATTTCATAACGGCATGTATCGCGTGTGGTAAAATGCTTTTCAATTATAGTTGCTTTTTCTGTGCCTATTTCGCTGATGGTCGAAATGCTTTCAATATTGCTTAAAGGTTCGGCGGCAAGAAGCTTTGATTCCGTCCGTTCACCAATACCTTTAATACTGCAACTCTGCCAATCGGAGGAAGTCATGGAATTTATATTTATTTTCGCGTTTGCACCCGCATAAATCGTAAGGCAACAGCCAATCAGCAAACATAAAATGCCAAACTTCAATGTCTTATTTTTCATGCTTTCACCGCCGCCAACAATGTTGTTTCTTCTGCACTTGTAATATAGGACTTTGTATATGCTTTTTTGATAACAGCATCCATTACAAAACTTCCTAATGCTATTACAGTTGTAAATTCCGTTCCAATGCAATTAATTATAAGCGCATTTACCGTGTATGTTGTTGCCCCATCGCTAACAGTAATTGCAGATGAATCAAATGTACAATTAATAAGTGCCAAATCACTTGTTACCTGTGCAGCCGTTATCCCTCCTAAGATAAAATGGGCAATAATAAGCATTGCAATCACAAGATTGCTGTATTTACCGCTGTTAATATTTAGTAAAATAACCTGTTGTGGTGTCATTATGATTCCTCCTCAGCATCCATTGCAGCGTCCATAAGTGACACAACTGTCTGCAAAGTTAACAAATCACTTTGCAATTTTCCCATCGTGTCGGTGCTTGTGCTTGTTGTTATCACTGTAGCCGCCCCGCTTGTAGGCGTAACCCCTAATATCGTGCCTGTGTTGGTAGTATCATCAGCATAGGCATTACTTGTCGTGTCCCATTTCTGCCATTGATAAACTGTTGTGGTAGTTGTGGTGGTGACATAATCGGCTGTAGTTGTTGATGATGATTGAGACTTTACATAATATTGCGTTTCCCCACCTATACGAATTTCTATTGTGCCGTTTGTCGTGATTTCTGTACTATATACGTTGCCGTCTTCTACTGTATACGTCATATCAATGCCTCACTTTTATATAATAGTTGCTTGTATATGTAACACTTTGCGCTTGAATCTGTAATGATTGGCTAAAATAGACAGGTTCAGCAATTGTTACAAGTGCACAAAAATCTAATGTCTGTTCAGATGACGAAGGAAAGGCAGGATAATTTATTGCGTTTCGGTATGAATCGCTTGAATTATAAACAATACTTCCATCTAAAGTGGTAGAATAGTTATTTCCGTTTAAAATGCCTATATAGTGTCCAGAATTATCTATCACATATTGTAATGCCGCTATGGGTACTATCCCAAAATATGTTTTGCCAGTACCAACACTATATTCATCCAAGACTGTTGTACCATCTTTTATAATTTTTAGCCTTCTTGCAACTGCGCTGCCAGTGTTAGAATCATTTAAAATAACAGATTCTAAAAAGCCTTTGCCTGTAATGTTCAGAATATCTGTTAAAGATGATGCTGCTATCGTAGATGATGTCTGTTCTTCTTCAAATTCCCATGGGTCATATCCCCCGCCTAAAAATCCAGCCATTAATTATTCCTCCAATGCAGCCGAAACATAAACATGGTTTGCTGTTCCTGCCGTTATTTTTAGCGTTATTGCCGCCGCTGTCGCATTAAAAAAGTACGACGGTAACATGTTGCTGCCGACCGGTGCGCTGCCGTTGAATATTTCCACTGTCTGCGACCCTCCGTTGTCGGTATATGTCAGTTCAACATCTATCGTTGTCGCGGCGGTCACGTCACGAACATAAGTGTTAATGTTAAAGTTGCCCTGTGCTGACGGTGTATAGGTCAAAACCGTTGTTTGCGATGTTGTTGTTATCGCCGTGTTGGAACATGATGCGACTTTTACAACAGCGTCGGTAATTCCATATCCTGCGGCGGTTGTCGGATTTGTGCCCGCCGTCACACGCCCCTTTGCGTCAACTGTGACGCTTTTATAAGTGCCCGCTGTAGCGCCTGATGCCGCCAAGGTAAGCGCCATTGACGCATTAGCGGAGCCGTCGAAGCTGGTTGAGCCTGTTGCGTCGCCTGTAGCGGATATTGCCCGGGCAGTTGTCAGCTTGTCGGCTTTTGCCGCCGCCGTTGTGCCGCCCGTTATCGCGGTCACACCATCCGCAGTTGCTTTCATCTGCGTGTCAATAATATCCATGTTTGCGTTTGGCACGGCGATATCGTAATTGTCCGTTGTTGCAGGCTTTGTAAGGCCGTAATTTGTGGTTGTGGTTGCCATTATAACGTTCCCTCCCTTATTGTGGCATGGGTATAAGCCGCAAGCTGTGCGTGTGTGTACCCTGTTAGCTGCCCGTGTGTGCGGTAGGTATAGGCATATGAAAACGCCAAATGCGCGGGCTTGATCTGATTAAGCGTAGCTGTCAGCCCCGCCATGTTTGCGGGTATTCCAATTGTTCCGGTAAATTTTATGGTGAAACTGTAATTTGCGTTGTCTTCTATAACTTTGACTGTACCATTGCTGTAGCTTGCCGCCGTATCAATAATCAGTTGTTTTGTTACGGTGCCAACTCCGCGTAGTTTTGCCTTTAAAATTTCACGCCTTGACGTATCTGACAAAGACACGTTGGGCGTAATGCCGAAAATCACTTCGTAACGGCTTAACATGCCGGACGCGGTATCTATAAAGCACTCGTCAATTGTCTTTGTAAGGTTGCTTATCATCGTCGAGACATCAGCCGTTAAAATGCTTTGAAGTTCCTCCATTGTGGAGTTGCCCTCATATACAACCGGAAGTAAATCCAATTAACTCGCCTCCGTCAGCGTTATAGTCCCCACAATTGGTATATCTGCGTCAGGAATCGTAATATTTGCCGTGCCGCTGTTTACAAGCAATGTGTTATAATCGCTCACGCCCGCCGTAGAAAGCAGGAGAGAACCAATTTTCGCATAGCTCACGCTGTATGTGGTAAATACTTCATCTTGTAAATATTCAGTCACATCAGTTATAAATGCTGTCTGAACCGCCGCGAGTGTCTGCGAACCGTCCAAAACAACGTTAGCTGTAATTCCTATTGCTAACCCCTCCGGGCTTGCGACGGTCACTGTAGCACCTATGGGACGCACTGTTTCAATATAGGCCGCGACTGTAGCGGGTAGCCCCGTGTCAATCTCCATGTTGGAATCAACGACAAGAATTTTCACGGTGCCGTTGCCGTTCCATAGTGGGAATACTTTAGCACCGCCGACTCCTGACACAGATAGCGCCCATTGCTTGTAATGCGCTGAATTTCCGGAAGTCGCGGGGCTTTGTATCTGCTCGTAAAACCGAGTCCGCAGATTATCGTCCGTTTCCTCGTCGGTGCCGGAAGTGATTATATCGCCTATTGTAGCGGTTGCGTCGGACGTATTGTCGATGTTTGAAAGCGTTCCGCTATATGTATTTCCAGTCGTACCGGCGGTTTCGCACGTCGCGCTGTAAACATTTGTAGAAATCAGTGCCGTAATGCTGTACACAATATCATCGATAGCCCACCGTGAGCCGATATCAACCGCTTCGCTTGTCGTAACCTGCCTAACCGCATATGTCGCAGCCTTGCGGGTAATACCGTAATCAGCGACAACACGGTCAAGGTATTCACCAACCGCCGTGTCGCCGGAAACTAAGTCTATAAAATTGTCGAGCTGCACATAATATTCAGCGAGTTTGTAAGCGCACGGGGCGATTGCGGCATAAACTACACTGCTTTGACGCTTGTCAACATCGCTTGTAACACGGCTTAACATATCTGCCATGATTGCGTCATAGGTGTATGCGGAAAAAAGGGACATTATACAGTCACCCCCGTACTTGCTGTAGTTGTGCCGTATATGCTGTTTACATCAAATGTGCATAATAGTTCGTCGTCGGTCACAGTAAAAGCAAAATTATCCACACTGTTTATTCGGTCGTCAGTTTCCAAACAATCAGTTATGCGGCGTTGTAATTCGGCTTCAACATATATCCTGTCTTTCCCAATCAAATCATTAAGCGCTATCCCGTAATCCAAATCATATATCGGGTATTCAGATTGTTCGGTGTTGAGGACGATATAAACAAATTGTTTCAATGCGTCCAAATCATCTATAAAGCCCTGTATCTTATCATCAGATATTTTATATGTCTGCGTAGTTTCAATGTCTGTGGATAGTTCTAAGTCGGTTGTAACCGTACTTGCAAGCGTCATGTTATCACTTCCAGTATGTAATAGGTTTGACCGCCATCGTCACGCAATAAACGTACTTTTTTACCGATTTCCAGCCCTATTTTAAGGTTTCCAACAATCAATTCGTATGGAATCGTTAACTTTTCGCTCACCTTTACGCCACCGCTTACCGCAGTGCCGATCATCAAGCAGGCAAGTTTACGATTATTCAAATAGTTTTCAACAATCTGCTTTATCTCGTTAATCATATCCGTACCTCCAATTTCATGGTGTGGTTTGGCAGAAATGTGTGTGTGGCGGTTTTTACAATCAGGCGCTTATTTATCCCTATGTCGGAAATATAAGCGTGAAAGCTGCTTCCGGCACGGATTGAGGTATCGCCTAAGCAATCCATCGTAAGCGTTTCGGTTTCACCGTCATATAAGCTAAGTAAAGCGTCAGCCATTTGTATAGCGATAGCTTTTTTCTTTGCCTCGCTTGTGGTAGAAAAAGACATAACATCGTAATATTGCAGAAGCCCGTATTTACTTATCGCCTGACTGTTTTGCGCAATATAGATATCGCGCTTTCCGGTTACCTCGTTGTCTACCGCCAGCTTGATTTTATTGTAATAATCGTCGTCGATGGACTTTGAATAGTCATAATCGTAACAAAGGCTGCTATCGCCTAAAATTAAATTGCTTTCAAGCTCCGTAAGGTTCCGCAAACATATACTCCCGAATTCATCGCGCAGGACAAACCATTTGCCGCCGTAGCGCAGCGTGTCTTGTATGGCGGTATAAATTATATCCAGCCATGTTTTGTTGTCCTGCGTCGCCGTGGCAAGCGTGTAGCCCGTTGCCGTGAGTGTTCCAATTGTCAGCCCGAAATAATTACACATTTTTTTGACGAGTGTAGTTACTGTATCGCCATTGACAACTATCG
>Ga0210136_1000007_pt1 | contig 27052 bp, 41 predicted proteins | sample WestPond_Cattail_3_FD_185583 | JGI IMG/M metagenome (GOLD analysis project Ga0210136, IMG submission 185583) | Wetland microbial communities from the San Francisco Bay, California, USA, that impact long-term carbon sequestration -... | ecosystem: Environmental > Terrestrial > Soil > Wetlands ... | reverse complement strand
GCCACGAGGAGGGCCTGGTAGAGGCGCCGAGGCCTCAGAGGCGCGCTGGCCTCCAGGACGCTTCCGCGGGGTCCACAGGCGTCGCCAGGCGTCGCCAGGGGTCCTGGTCCTGGTCCTGGTCCTGGTCCTGGTCCTGGTCTTGGTCCTGGTCCTGGTCCTGGTCTTGGTCCTGGTCCTGGTCCTGGTCCTGGTCCTGGTCCTGGTCCTGGTCTGGGTCTGGCGGGACGGTCACGTATGGTCACGTATGGTCACGTATTGTCACACTCGTCGTCGAGCTTCTCGTCCCATTAAAAATTTTCGTTTGACACTCGGTTCGAGGTGGTGTAGGGGCTTCGCCAGGGAGCTTGACGTTCTGTACCAACGAGTGGTAAGGAAATTTGTGTTTGACACTTAGTTCGAGGAGTGGTACTTTTTCCAGACGAGGTGAAAATGGGCGACAAGGTCTTTTACATGCCGACGAAGCCGTACACGCTGATCGACGCCGTCAACCGGAGGGCAGCCGCCACGGGGGGATCGGTTCGGTACGCACAGGCGAGCGCCGGGGCCGACTACAACGGAAACGATCTTTCACTCACCTGGAACGACTACCGAGGCTACTACGTCGTGCAGTACTATTTCGGCAGGAGGCCCGACGAGCGGTCCTGGGTCCACGCCGTCGTCCTCCACACGACCGCCGGGATCCCCGGCGGGAAGACCGGCGGGGGCCAGCGGGTCGTCGCGTCGTGGACCCACGACAAGGATCGTCCGGGTGGGGCCCACCTCGTGGTCGACCAGGACGGCACCTCGTACTGCTGCACGGACCTCGAGAGGGTCGTGATCTGCAGGTCGAGCTCCTTCGAGGTGGCGCTGGAGGCTGCCAAGCAGGCCTACGCTCGAGAGGGACGCGGGGCCTCGCTGAAGGTCGTTCCCAGGGATGTCGACTCTCACCTCGCCGAGGGAGATCCGGACCTGCGTCCCGGGAGGGAGCCGACGGGTCAGGAGTTATACGCGAAGTTTCCCGATCCTGCCTGGAAGTACGGGGCGCTCTCGGAAGCTCTCTTCTTCGACACACACTTCGGCACGTCGTTGGTCCAATCTCTGATCAAGGCAGGGTCGGAGGACGACTGGAGGAAAGTTTTGGAAGACTTCAAACACCCTCGTCGTCGCGCGACGGGTGTTTAGAGTTGAGTTTCATAGCGTTAATGTTCGAGGATGATTGGTCTAGACACACGAAAGGAAAAAACGATGAAAAGTATCGCAGCGACGATCTTGATGGTCTCCGTCCTTCTCACGGCGGGGCTGGCACGGGCTGACCAGTGTGGGGTTGCGGTCACGCCGCCGGAGGGTGGTTTTGCCGCGAACAACCTCAGTGGTTACAATCCGTCCATCCCTCTCGTGACCCTGGAGCTCTTCGGTGGTGACGCTTCCTACGTCGAGATCGCGACCAACCCCGAATACGTCGGTTCCGTGACCTGGGCGATCCCGGCGGACCGCCGGGTGCAATGGTCCCTCAATCCCGGGTACGACGTCACGGAAATCTGGATCCGGTTCCGGAACAGCTGTCAGTTGATGCCGTCGACGTCGGTGCTCGTCGACGTTCACTACTGGCCTTCCTACTGTGATGCTGCTCCGACGGGGACTTCTGCTCCCGCGAGCGTTTCTGGATACTGGGTGAGGTGCTTCGTCCAGCTCAACCTGGTGCCCGGAGACGCCGCGTTCGCCGAGGTGTCGAACCATTCCGACTTCTCCGGAGCCGTCAAGTTTGACCAGGGGTACGGGTACGATACGAGCGTCAACTGGACCTTGTTGCCGGGGTTCGGGGTGCGCAAGGTGTACGTCAGGTATTTGAACCCGTGCGAGAACGAGGCTAAGGCCACGACCGTCTACACGGTGACCGTTAACAGGACGTGGGGTTACTGTCCCCGCTGAGCTGAACCAAGAGAACCAAGGCACGAAAGGAAAACATGAGACACTTCATCGCAGCGCTGTCATTGATCGTTGTTCTTCTCGTCGCGGGGGCATCCAACGCTGATCCGATCCGGTACGGTAACTTTCCGGCCGTCTCGGGAGGACAACAGGTGTTCCCTGCGGGGTACATGGTCGGCCAAAAGATCAACTTGCCTACCGGAGAAGTGACTGGTCTAGGAGCAATCGTGGCTTCCAGGATGGGAGGTGAGCGCCTAGTGCAGTACGCGCTGTACAACCTGGCAGGCGAGCGAATCTTCGCGGATCTGGTCGTTCTTCCAGAATGCACCAACTGGCCCTGCACGACGGAATGGTCGACCAGGCAGAAGAAGCACGTGGCCGCAGGCGATTACTGGTTGTACGCGTCGTGGAACGACGTCGTTCCCTGGGCGGTGTCGTCCACCTCGTCCCGCGCGGAGTGGAACTTTGCGCAGTACCCGTACTTTTCCCCGTCGTACAGGACCTTGCCCTTCAGGCTGGTCGGGATCACGCTCTCGCAGGCTTACCTGTGGCCTCCCTGCTACTACCTGATAGTCGAGTAGGTATAGACGCGTAAAGTTGACGGCCGGCGCCCTGTCGCCGGCCGTTCATGTTTCAGCCCTGGCGCAAACTCGTAGATCGTATAGATTGAGACAAGGACTGTCGTGATCGTTGCGACACTGCGAGGTCTCTATGAGCGTAGCGTCATTAAGCTTACCGATTCCCTTGTCCGGAGACGGAGCGCCGGTCGACGTGTCGGCCCTCGTGGGCTCGAAGACCGTGCAGCTGTCGGGAACCTTCGACGGGTCGTACGACCTGCTCGTGTCCCAGGACGGGGTCTCCTACGTGGCGGCACTGTCGTTCACGGTGGGCTCGCAGGAGGTGGTGAAGCAGACGATCTCTGGGGCCTTCCGGTACGCGAGGCTGCGCTCACTGGCCGAGGGTGCGGCGGGGGTGTCGTGCGAGATCTCTGGGCTGGTGGGGGTGGGGGAGAACCACTTCTCGGTTCTCGCCTCGCTGGCGGTCGGCTTCACCGGGTACGGGCCGGTCGTCGACACGTTCGCACTGTTCGTAGCCACCCCCGAGCAAGACCTGTGCTTCCTTTGCCGAGGAGGGTTCGGGGGACACCTGGTCGTCGAGGGGAGCGGCGACGGCGTCGCGTGGAATCCCCTCGGGAGCTTCGCGGTGGGCATGGTGCCGGAGGGGTCGCCGGCGACCTTCGACTTTGGTCCTTTACAGTCTGAGGCCAAGCTCAGGTACTTCCGAGCCTACGTCGACGGCGTCGTCGCGGCCCAGACAGCGTTGACGCTGGGTTTTCGCGTGCCGGCTGGTGGTGGAGGTACTGGGCCGACGGGACCGACCGGTCCGACCGGGGCCGGGGCTACTGGACCGACGGGACCGACCGGTCAGACCGGGGCCGGGGCTACTGGGCCGACGGGACCGACCGGTCCGACCGGGGCCGGGGCTACTGGACCGACGGGACCGACCGGTCCCACGGGGGCCGGGGCTACTGGGCCGACGGGACCGACCGGTCCGACCGGGGCCGGGGCGACTGGAGCGACCGGGCCGACCGGTCCCACGGGGGTCGGGGCTACTGGGCCGACGGGACCGACCGGGGCCGGGGCGACTGGAGCGACGGGACCGACCGGTCCCACGGGGGCCGGATCTATTGGGCCGACGGGACCGACCGGGGCCGGGGCGACTGGAGCGACGGGACCGACCGGTCCCACGGGGGCCGGATCTACTGGGCCGACGGGACCGACCGGTCCCACGGGGGCCGGATCTACTGGGCCGACGGGACCGACCGGTCCCACGGGAGCCGGATCTACTGGGCCGACGGGCCCCACGGGACCGACCGGAGCTGGTGTTACCGGGGCGACGGGAGCGACTGGACCTACCGGTCCCTCTGGCACTGGACCGACGGGACCGACCGGTCCAACCGGAGCCGGGGCTACTGGGCCGACGGGACCTACGGGACCGACCGGACCCACAGGAGCCGGGGCGACTGGACCGACGGGTCCTACCGGAGCCGGGGCGACGGGCCCTACTGGTCCTACCGGTCCTACCGGCAGCAGTGGAGGAGGATCTAGCCTGGAGCTGACGGGCGTTGCTGGGGAAAATATGTCAGCCGGAGACGTCGCCTACGCCAACGCGAGCGGACCCAATTTTATGAGGGCGAAGGCTGACGCGAAAGCCACATCGAGGCTCATAGTCGGCGTGGTGAAGGATAACGTACTGTCGTCGGCGACGGCTACCGTACTAGTTTCTGGCCGGGTCAAGGTTAACGCCATTGCCGGGATCACTCCTAACCGGAGGGATCCAGCGTACCTGTCGAGGGTTACGGCAGGCTGTGTTTCGACCGCTCTGGATCCTCTGGTGTATCCTAGGATCGTTGGATATTTCGACGAGACGACGGTCGACGGCAACGGGCAGATCGCCGTAGTGCTCGATTTTGACGATAAGCGCGACGACGATCTTGAATTCTTGGTCTACACGGAGACCATCGCGGTCATGAGGACCGATTTTTCGATCGCTGTGACGCGTGCTAATCTTCGCAGCATTCGGTTCGAGGCTGCTGAGTACAATAACCTAGGCAATCAATGTACCGTGGCGTGGCAGGGCAATTCTTTTAACCCTGGGACGTGGTACGAGAGCGGAGGCGGACTAGCTCAGTACCACGGTCTTGGGCTGTATGCCTATGCTTCAGACGGCAGTTACGGTGGGGGCGTCGTGAGGGCTGAACAGTTCTGGGTGCACGATACTGCGTGGTATACCAGGGCTAGTTTTTTGGGCATGGCAGGTGGTGAGTGCTTACACCACTGTAGGCACTCCAACCCTGGAGACACGTACACAGCGATCGCCACCGTCACCGGCACCGGAGGGCTGACCGTTGGGTGTGTGGTGAACGTGTGGGTTAAAGTGAGGATTTGATGAGCAGGAGGAGTCGACGGCTTACTTTTCTCACGGGCACGTCAGGTTGCTGTCGAAGTGGACCTTCGACAGGGAGTTGAGGGTGACCTGTCCTCCTACGACGGCACCGTTGACGACGTAGTTGAGGTTCACCCTGGAGGCTGGGGCAAATATGACGCCCGTGAAGAAGTTGTTGCTGTTGTTGTTGACGTCGTCGGTGCCGACGTACACCAGCCAGAAGCTCGACGGCCTTCCCGACTTGACCGTGACCGTGCAGTTCGGGGACAGGTTCTGTTCCACCCACAAAAAGACGGGGCCGTCGGTGTCGTCGATGAACAGGGTGGAGTTCGCGGTGGAGTTGAGGTGCTCGACCACGTAGCGGCCGGCCCGGAGGGTGACCGTGCCGCCAGCGTTGAGGTCGAGGTACTCGTAGTAGGTGGCGTCCGGGGGAGGGGTCGTCGTCGCCGTGGAGCTCGGGGGGGCCGAGAGGTGGTCGTTGTTGGCCGAGTGGGGAGGGAGGGGGAGGGTGCTCGTGGACAGGTTGACGTTCTGACCGTAGTTGATGCTCCCCGTGATGCACCCAGAGGGGCAGTTCTTGGGGCAGCTGCCGGACGCTCCGCTCGAGCACCTCATGCCGACGCTGGCGTTGGACTGGTTGCCAGGTCCGGACGGGCCGTAGGAGCTGTCGTAGCCGTCCACGACCGTGCTGTTGTTGATCGTGATGCAGCCCGGGACGGAGCCTGAGCAGGGGGCGACCGCCAGCACGGCGTAGGGCAGGCACGGGACGGGGACGCAGGTCGTGGAGCCTCCGGTGCCGCTTCCTCCCGTTCCTTGGGAGGATCCTCCGACACCTCCTCCGATCCCGCCGACGCCTCCGGAGCCCGACGATCCTCCCGTTCCCTCTCCTCCCGACCCGGACGAGCCTCCGGTGCTGGGAGGGAGGACGAGGCGGACCGTCATCTCCACGACGGCCCTGGACTTTCCGTCTGAGGCGACGGCCTCGGAGCGGACGACGACGTACCCGTTAGGAGCGGGCGAGCCCTGCGGAGGGGTGCAGGATCCGGAGTCGGGGTAGGAGTCGCACGTGTAGTTTCCCATGCGACAGTCTCCCTGGTCCTGGCGGACGTACACGGTGTAGTGTCCCATGCTGCTGGTCACGGTCCCGGCAGACGGCGGGAGGACGCTTCGGTCGATGGACGGGTACGGCACGTCCTTGACCTTGGAGTGTGTGGTGGGGTCGACCAGGACGGCCCCTCGGGAGCTCCCGTCGCACCCTGACGGGTCGTTGGGCACCTGGTCGTCGGGGTCGTTGGTCCCCGCGAGGAGGTCGGACACCCGGACACCTGGGGACGAGAGCAGGACGGCCCGCCCGCGCTCGAGGCCGGCCTCGGCGGAGATCCTGGCCTGCTCGGCCAGGTTGAGGTTGGAGGCCATCATGGTGCCCTGGGACGAGAGGTGAAGGCCGACCAGGCCGGCGGCCATTAGGACCAGGACGACGAGGAGCACGACGATCAGGGCGGCCCCCCGCTCGTCCCGTACGGCCGGGAGGTTGTCGCAGGTTGTGCGGGGGGAGTCGAGGTCTGCCCCGAGCTGTGAGCACGAGGAGCAGAACAACTTGTCGGGCTGGGGAGTCCTCGAGCAGCCGCGTATGGCGCACTTGGGCCTCTCGAGGCTCGTCGAGATGCACTCCTGGCAGTACAGGTCGCCGTCGTCGACCGGGTTCTTGCACCGTCTCTTCGCGCACTTCCTCTTTTCCATGGGAACCTCCTACCATGAAAAATAGACTATGACACTTTGTTAGTCAACCTCGAGAACGTGTTTTTTGCGGTTCAGGCGTCCGCACGTCCTCCCCGGAGGAGCTGCAGCCTAGAGCTCCTGAGCTCGGAGACTATCGTCGAGAGGGCTACGTGGGAGCGTCCTGTCCCTCGGCAGGCCGGACATTTGTCGCGAGGGATCGAGGTGGGGTTGTCAGGGTCGCACCTGGCACACTCCACCGTGAGGGAGTCGGCTTCCGTCGGATCTCCCTCGACAGCGGCGCAGGTCATTGCAACGTAGCGTGTCATCGAAACCGTCACCTGGACGGCAGGATATTACCACGACGTGGAATTCAAGGCTCGATTTTTTGAAGATCGGTCTTTGTCTGAGGAGGAGGGTTTTCGATCTTTGACGTGTTCTCCACCCCATCTTCGTCCTGGATCTTGGCGAAGGTGTGAGGGTCCTCGGGTTCTTCGTCGAGGAGGTCGTTGAGCTCGTCGTCGTCGTCGTCGTCGTCGTCGTCGTCCTCTTCGTCGTCGAGCGACGTCGACATCTCCAGCAGGTCGTCGCGCAGGGCGGCCAGGGACGCTCTCACGGCATCAACGTCCTCGAGTACGTCGGCCGATTTCTTCTTCAGTCGCTCGAGGCGAGACGTCATCTGCTCGGGGGTCGATACGCCGTCGAAGAGGTCGAGGGCGTCGGCGACGTCGGACATCAGGTCGTGGAGGTTTCCTACTTTCATTGTTTTACCTTTCACCATTCGACGGGGGTGGTCGAGAAGTTCTTCCAGGCTTCCACCTCTACTTCAGCGCGTAGTGTCAAAAGGGGGTTGCGGGACACGAGGAGGAGGCACTCGCGGACCTTGATCTGGTTGCCTGAACCGTCGGTCGACAGCGTGGTCCTGTGGGACTTCCACAAGCACGGGAGAAACTTCCCTCCCCCCACTGGGACGCTCGGTACCAGGCGGTTTCTCTCGGAGCGAGAGGTGACGATTACCTCTGGCCCAGGACCTAGGACGTCGGACCCGGGGATCATGATCGGGCTGCTCACGGAGCCCCCTTCGGTCCCTCATCATTCTTGGGGCCGGTAGGGCACTCGCACCCGGAGGCTTCGGTGGGAGGGGTTTGGAGGTCGTCGAGCAGGTGCTCGGCGACGACCTTGAGCTTGGGGAGCATGCGCCCGATCGTCGTCTGATCAACCCGCTCGATCGGGATCTTGGCGAAGATGTGGGTGCCCAGCTCGATGAGGTCGTCGCGGGTCCACTGGGGGGACAGGAGGGCCGCCCAGATCGAGCGGATGGCCTTGGCTACTTCTGGTTGGGTTCGTTCGGTTGGCATGTTCGTTGTTCTTCTTCTAGGGTGTGATCTCGTACTTTCTCACTATCGACTCTACGAGGGTGCTGACCTCGCCGATCGCCGGGACCGTTCCGGCCAGGAGGTTAACACCTCGCACGATCTTGACGATGGCGAGGACGCGGTTGACCTTCTCCTCGTCCCCGAGTCCGGAGAGGGCCGGGGTCACGTGGTCGAGCACCTGGCGCAGGCCGAAGACGCTGTGGCGGAAGGCTAGTTTATCGTTCAGCTTGTCGGTTAGCGTCTTGACCAACTCGTCGTAGGCGGCCACGTAGGACGAGGTCTTCAGGTCCTTCTCGTTGACATGGTGCTCGTTCGACAGTTTCGTCGCGATCCGTCGGGCGGTCTCGGACTCGTGGGGGTTCGAGGTGCTGTTGGCCACCCTCAGGAGGTCGGCGATCTTCTTGATCGCGTCGGCCTTGGTCACGAGGACGTCCTCTCGGTTGGGTTCGGGATGGCGTCCTTCGACTTGACCTCGCTCCTGATCAGCAGCCTCAGGTAGGAGGAACGGGTGTGTCCCTCGCGCTCGGCGATCCGGTCGAACGCCCGGAGCACGCTCGACGGCACGGTCGTCTGGGCGAGCGTCCGGTAGCTGCGGCGCTTTTGCTTCGAGGGTGACATCCTGAGTAAGATGTTGCGCATATTTTTGCATACAGATCAATAACTATTTGTCCTCGAGGATCTCCGGGGACTCGTCGAGGTCGTCTCGCTTCCGATCCCTGTAGGAGCGGATCTTCTTCCTCGGGTCGTACACCCGGGGCACGTCCTCGCGGGCTCCGGAGCAGTAGTCGATGACCTGGAGGCACAGTTTCCTGGAGCCGTCGTCCAGATCTCTCGCGACCTCCACGGCGAACCTCAGTCGCGTCATGCGGGTCAGTCCCTTGGCGGTGGTCGTCCTCTGCGGGCGGTAGCGCTCCTTGACCTCCGCGGGAGGTCGCCAGCCGCTCGTCACCCTCTGGTTGCGACCGCAGTAGGACAGCATCATCTTGACGGCCTCGGAGTGCTCGAGGGAGGACCACCGCACGTAGTACTCGATGGGGATGGGCGCCTTCTGCTTCCACACCTCGACGATCTCCTCGGGCAGTCGGTCGATGGCCCGGAGGAGGTTTCCCACGTAGGTCTCCGAGTAGCCGGCCCGGACGGCGAACTCGGCTGGGCTCACGTTGAACCGGTCGCGCATGACCTTGGCCGACAGGGCGACCTCGTACGTGGTCAGCTTGGACCTGGTGTTCTCGAGGACGTGGGTCCAGTACTCCTCCACGAGGGGAATGTCGTGAGGTCGGACGATGGCGGGGATCCTCGTCCAGCCGAGCTTCCTTGCGGCGGTCGTCCTCCTGAACCCGGCCCTCAGGCTGAACCAGGGGTCGGGTGGCGGGGAGGCGACGACGATGATCGGGACCTTGAGCCCCTCGAGGCGCATGCTCTCGGCGAGCTCCGTCAGCTCCTCCTCGGGTGCTGGGAGCCGCAGGTTCGGGAACTCTGGGTCGCAGCGGACGAGCTCGAGGGGGATCATCTCCGCTCGCTCGACGATCTGGGACGACATCTCCTCACCCTGGGGACCGTGGGTCCGCTCGCGCGACCTGAGTCGGATGGCGGATCGGCGCTTGTCGACGAGGGCGCGGGCCTTCGAGACCAGGTCTACTTTCTCCTCAGCGAGTCCTCCGGGAGCTGGTCCACGATCCGGTCGACCACCCTCTGCTTGGCCAGGACGACCTTCACCATGTTCGCGTCCAAAGATCCGTTCAGGACCGGGTGGATGATCTGGACCATCTTCTTCTGGCCTATGCGGCAGAGGCGGTCCTCCGCCTGCCTCATCACGGACGGGTTCCAGTCGCTCTCGAAGAAGACCGCCGTCCAGGCCCTCGTCAGCGTGATACCCGTCCCCGCCGCCCTCAGCCCTCCTATGAAGATCCTGACCTTTCCCTCCTGGAAGGCGTGGACGATGGGCATCCTCTTGGGCGGGGGAGTGTCTCCGTAGATCACGCATGATTCAGCACCATAATGCTCGTGGATTTTTTTGAGGACGTCGTCCGTGTGGTGGGCGAAGATGACGAGCGACTCGAGGCCTGAGGCCAGGATCTCGTCGGTGTAGCGCAGGCAGGCGGGGAGCTTCGCGACGGCCGTCTCGTGCCGGAACCGGCTCATCTCCTGGAAGGGGATCTCGGCAGTTGTCAGCTGCTTGGCGGCCCGCTGGTACTCTTCCATGGTCCGGGAGGACTCGATGGCCGCCAGTCCCGTGTCCAGGTTCTGCTCGAACCGCTCGCGCCACCTCCGGAGCTCGGGGAACCTCGACCAGTCCACGTCCTCGTCCTCGAGGACTACGAGCTGGCGGCATTTGGGGGGCAGCTCCTTCAGGACCTGCTCCTTGGTCCTCCTGATCAGGATCGAGGTGCGCAGTCGCTGCTGGAGCTCCGAGTGGTTGGTGTCTCCGTCGGCGACCCACACGCTGCCGCGACCGCGGCGCTCCAGGTGGAGGCCGCAGTACCGGCGGGCGAAGTCCCACCAGTCGCCGAACCGGCTCGGGCATAGCTTGCTGGCTATCGGCCACATCTCGACTGGTCTGTTCTCGACGGGCGTGCCGGTGAGGAAGAGGGTGCGCTTGCACCTCTCGTAGAGGCCACCTGGCCCGAGCACCGAGGCCGAGCGCTGGGCGTCGGGGTTCTTGAGGGCGTGGGCCTCGTCGAAGATCCCGAGGCCCCACACCCGCGCCTTGAGGCAGGCCGAGAGGGGGGTGTCGACGTAGATCTTGTCCGTCTTGAGCGAGCGGGGGTCTCGGTCATCGGGGAGGACGGTGAGGGGCACGGTGGCCCACCCGAGGCGCCTCATGGCCAGGAAGTCGGCGTGGTTGCGCACGACCGTGTACCTGCTCCCCTCCCGCACGACCACGATCTTGCGGTTCTTCTTCTTCTCGCACCTGGCGACGGCGGCGTCGACGTCGAGATCCTCGCGGGCCGTCGTGGACAGCGAGACCTGACCGATCGGGGCGAGGACGACGGGGACGGGGCGCCCGATGACCTTCTCGTAGTTGGTGATGACGAGGTTGGCCTCGTCGGGTACCCGCGACGAGGAGGTCTTGGGGACGAAGGGTCGGTAGGGCTCGCACAGCCACTTGGTGGCCTCCTCGAGCCAGTTGAGGGACAGCGTGACGGGCGCCACGATGAGGATGGACGAGGGTCGGACGTAGTTGGCGAACCCTATGGCCTCGACGGTCTTCCCGAGACCCATGTCGTCGCCGATCCAGGTGTCCTTGCGCTGGACGGCGTAGGCGACGCAGGCCCTCTGGTACGGTCGGTAGGAGAGTCCAGGGGGAGCCGGCACGACGATCTTGGCGTCGGTGGCCCTGGACTCGGTGAGCTTCCTCAAGTGCTGACTCATGGCCTCGAGGGCCGGGGGCAGGCAGTAGCTCTTGAGCTTCGTGGCGTCCTCCACGCGGGACGACCAGAACCTTCGACCGATCTTGGCCCGGCAGGCTCGGCACCTGACCGGCGAATCGCAGGTCGTTGGCTCGTGGGCCTCGAAGCCTGCCCGCTTGAGGAGGATCTCGTCCGAGGGAGCGTGGTCCGCCACGAAGACGCCCTTCCAGAAGGTGACCTTCAGAGCCACCCTAGCTCCTTGGCCCGGCGGTGGATAGCCCGGACCGCGTTGTCGTACAGTCGATCTTCGACTCCTGGGCGGACGTCGATCGCCCAGGCGCGCGCCTTCCACCACGAGTGGCCGCGGCCGAACGTTACGAGGACGTAGGCGACCGTGGCGTTCCTCCCGGATACCGGTCGCACGTACTTCCCTCGGTTGACGACTCCCATCAGTAGACCTTGGAGTCCGCAGTACCGCCTCAGGGCCGCCTCCAGCGAGAGGGGTGTTCGCTGTTGAGGCCTCACGTCGGATCCGTCGGGTCGGTTCCGTCGAAGTCGTCTGCGGGAAGGAAGGCGACCGGGGAGGGTTTGGGGGACCGACTCGATATAAAGTCGATCAGGTCGACGATCGCGGTTTCGACTTTAGGCAAGGATCCATCGACGGAGATCTTCTTGGGGTTCGTGGTGGGGTGGAGGACGACGAACGCGTTCGTGAGTACCGCGATCCTTTTTTCCCTGACCGACGTGGCGAACTTCTCGACCTCCCAGTCGATCATCCTTGGAGGGCTGTTGGCCTCGACGATGATGCCTTCCTGGGAGAGCACGACGACCTTCGAGATCTTCGGAGCTCCCTGGGGTTTCTTGTCGGACTCGTTCAGCTCCACGACGGAGGTGTGGATCGCGGGAAGGTCTAGGCTCGAGTCGTCGTCGGCGCTACGGCTGGTCCCGGGCAGGTTGAGGACGGCGTAGGCTGCCCTGATGACCTCGACCCTCTCGTCCCTGACCCGGCCGGCGTACTGCTCGATCTCTAGGTTGCTGGACGTCCTCGGCAGGTTGTAGGCCACGAGGGGTGTGTCGTCTTGACTGAGCACGAGAATCTTCATGGGTTTGGTCCTTTCTCTAAGTGTTTTCCTCCGGACCGCTTCGCGACCTTCTCCCTGACCCTCGCCACGGCCTCCGCGGTCGTCCTGCCCGTGCCCCGGAGGTCGAGGTCGTAGGATGGTGACGTGATCCGGACGTGGACTTTTCTCCCTCTCTTGGTTATGTACGTTCGGGCGACGGGGTCGGTCCTTCTCGCTTCGGCCATGGTTGGAGGGTAGCACACCTTCCTTTATTAGTGCAAGTAGGAGGGAAAATGGGGGAGGTTCATTTTTTCCTTGCTATGCGGTTAGAGGTTCGCTACCTTGTTCGCAGTTGCACCGAAGTGGCCGGGTGGCGCGGAGGTGCTCGAAACCAGTGCAAGGAGAAAATACATGGCTCGAGGATTGAACAATTCAGAACAGCAGATCACGCCAGCTCAGGCACCTGATGGGTTCCGGAGGACTGGCACCGCCAACGCCGTCGGTTGGTTCCACATGGGCAAGGTCGGAAACACGCTCAGCGGCCTGCTGCTCGGCGTGTACGAGCGCAAGGACCAGCTCAGGGCCGAGGGTACGAGCAAGTTCTTCCAGGTCCAGCTCAAGCAGGACTGCGAGGTCCGGGTGGACCGGGGAGAGGACGCCAAGATCGAGATCGCCCGCGCGGGGTCGATCGTGAACGTGAACTACGGGCCGAAGACCAAGGGGTGGGAGGCCCTGGTGGCCGACATCCGTCGTGGGGCCGCGTACGAGGTGTGGGCCCAGATCTCCGGGCCGAAGGTCAAGATCGGAGCGGGGAAGTCCATGCACCAGCTCGAGGCGTTCGACAAGATGGTCAAGCCCCCCACGGAGACCGCCGACGAGGCCGACTTCGAGGGTGGGGAAGACGAGTTACCGGCGGAGGTCTAGGCGATGCCTCGGCCGGTGGCCATGAGGGTGAACTACCGGAGCGACGGGGCCTACCTGCTCCGCCTCCAGGGCGCCCTGCTCAAGGACGATCGAGAGACCTCGTCCTGGAGGGAAGAGACGGCCAAGATGGTGCTCGACCTGGCGAGGAGGCTGCTCGAGGCCGAGTCTCGCCGGACGGGGAAGGTACCCGACGTCGATAAGCGTAGGGCGCCGGCCAGGTAGCAGCGGGCGGGTCCTGGGAGACCGGGACCCGCCTCCTTTATATTCGGAAGTGGAGGAGTCATGCCCGACCCAGCGAAGACAGATCCGTCAGCCAACGTGTCGATCAGTCACTGCCCAGACCTAGGGATCTACCATTACGCGAAGCTGGGAGAGCCCGACTGCATGTTCACCCACGCTCAGCTGGTGTGCGTCTTGGATGAGCACATGAAGGAGGGGAGGAAGGACCAGGCGGAGGTCATGGCCCTGCTCACGGGGTTCGCTCGCCAATACCCTCACCAGGTCGTCTCGTTCGACGAGTCTGGGCAGTGCTCGATAGCTCCTCCTAAGAAGGGTTGAAGGTGCTCGGGCTGAGGATGGGAAAGTTCGTGAGGGCGTCCTCTCTGGGATCCCTCGACGCCTCCTCTTGCGGGGAGCTCGAGGGACTGCTCAACACCCGCCACGCCTTCGACTTCGTCGAGGGGCACGTCAGGTTGAGGTGTAGGGGGGACGACGAGGCGAGGCAGTCACTCCTCGGGGTCGTGGAGCTGCTGGAGGGAGCCTGGAGGCCAGAGGAGGTCTCAGAGGAGGTCTCTCCTGAAAGTTCCGAGTCAGGAGTAGAGGGCGACTTCGACCCCGCGTCCGACGCCGAGGTCGAGTCCTCGGCGACCTCCGAGTCCGAGGACGGCGACGTCCTGGTCCTCTCGGAGGATCCTGCGGATCTCTCGCTCCCGGCTACCCTGAGCGCGAGCATGACCTGCGCCGCCCTGGCCCGGAAGGGGTCCGGGAAGAGCTACTTCGCGTCCGTCCTGTGCGAGGAGATGATGCGAGCGAACCCTGAGGTGTCCTTGGTGGTATTCGACCCCGTGGGGGTCTTCTGGGGCCTCCTGGCGAACGGCGACGGCTCGCCGTCGAGCCGCAAGATCTTGCTCCTCGGGGGCCCGAGGGCTCACCTTCCGGTCGGATCCTCCGACGGGGCCGCGGCGGCCCAGGTCACCTGCGACGTTCGACCGGTGACCGTGGTGCTCGACCTGTCCGGCATGGCGCCGACCGAGCAGCACCGGTTCGTCGCCGACTACTGCGAGCGACTCGTAGCCCTCCCCCACTTCCCGGCCCACCTGGTGTTCGACGAGGCCGACGAGTTCGTCCCGCAGCAGTACAGGTCGGGGTCGACCGACCAGGCCCGCTGCCGGGAGGTCGTCGAGAGGCTCGTGATGAGGGGGAGGTCGAGGGGGATCGGCGCTACGATCACGAGCCTTAGGCCTGCGGTCGTCTCTAAGAACGTGCTCTCGCAGGTGGACTCCCTGTGCCTGCTGTGCTTGACCGGCCCCAACGACCTGAGGGCCGTCGAGGACTGGCTCGGTCGCTTCGACCACCGGGTGTCGCGCAAGCAGGCAGAGGAGTGCCTGAGCCAGCTCCCGATCCTGCCGGTGGGTACGGCCTACTTCCTCCGGGGAGGGGAGAACTCCGCGTTCCGCCGGTTCAAGGTCCGCCGTCGCGAGACGTACGACTCGTCGCGGACCCTCGTGGTGGGAGCGGTCGACAGCCCCAGGCTGTCGACACCCGGCGAGGACGTCGTCGAGGCGGCCCGGGAGATCTTGGAAGGAGCACGGATATGAACGCACACACAGGCCGAGGGAGGAGGGGCGTGAGGCGTCGCGAAGGGTTGTTGGGGGACGCGAGCAGCGCGGCCATCAGGATGGACGCGATGGCCGAGTCGACGACGAGTCTGGCGACCGTCGAGGGTTCCCTGCTCGTCGGGATGAAGCTGGGCGAGGAGGCGAAGTGAAGAAGTTGCGGAAAGAGAAGGGGCCGTCGAAGGTTTCGCCAAGACGAGGGATCGTCGTCGTGAAGAAGACCACGAAGAAGGATCGGGAAGCTGGCAAGAAGGTTTTGCCGAATAAGGCTCCTTCCAGGAAGGCACCGTCTCTCAAGAAGTCCTTGCCGAGGAAGGTCCAGCCGAGGAAGGCACTGCCGCCGAGGAAGGCCCCGCCGCGCAAGAAGGTTCCGCCGAGGAAGGTTTATCCGCGCAAGAAGGTCCAGCCGAGGAAGGCCCCGCCGCGCAAGAAGGTCCCGCCGAGGCCGGTTCCTCCGCGCAAGAAGGTCCCGCCGAGGCAGGTTCCTCCGCGCAAGAAGGTCCCGCCGAGGAAGGTTTATCCGCGCAAGAAGGTCCAGCCGAGGAAGGCTCCGCCGCGCAAGAAGGTCCAGCCGAGGAAGGCTCCGCCGCGCAAGAAGGTCCCGCCGAGGAAGGCTCCTCCGCGCAAGAAGGTCCAGCCGAGGAAGGCTCCTCCGCGCAAGAAGGTCTCGCCGAGGAAGGCTCCTCCGCGCAAGAAGGTCCCGCCGAGGAAGGCACCACCCAAGCCCGAGTGGCCGAGGCTGCCCGAGAGGTCGCAGGGGGCCGAGGCGGAGGTGCAGGCGAGTCTCCTGGGGCTGCAAGGGGCGATCGAGGCTGAGGGTCTGGGGATCGGCCTGACCGTGCAGTCGTTCATAAACCGGGACGGCACCGTCGACGGTGAGCTCCGGGTGGACGATCTTCCTGACGGGTGGAGGGTCGAGGGGGGAGGATCCCTGATCGTCGAGTTCCTGAGCCGGGTGTTCCAGCACTGGGACGCCTTCCCCCAGAGACCGGAGGTCGGGGGGGCCTACTGGGTGTCCTTCGGGGTCCGCTTCGGTCCCAGGAGCGAGGCCGAGCTCGAGCAGCTGGAGCGTCTGTACAAGAAGCACAGGGGTCTCTTCCAGATCGGGACGTACCCGGTGCAGGGGTGGGGTCGCGGGGCCGTGCAGCTCTGCCTGACGGACTACAAGGTCGGCCTGCGGGCGATGCTCGACAACATGATGGATCGTCGGGGCATGCCTCCCACCTCGATCCTGATCAGGGTCGTCTGGACACCGGACGGGACAAGGCCTGGACACTACGAGGGGGAGAAGTGATCTGGGTCGTGGGCTCCGGCCTGGGGGCGTGCTTCGCGGGGTGCCTCTGGCTGGCGTACTGCTACGGGAAGTACGTCGGTCAGCACCGGGAGAGGTGCGAGAGGCGGGGGGGCGTAACGAGAGTGAAGACCGTGAGGAGGATCACCAGGTGAGCCCCGTCTTCAACCCCATCACGTCCGAGCGCAAGCTGCGCACGTTCGGCGTCCTGGACCTCGAGTGGGTGCCCGGGGAGGCCCTCCCGGAGCTGGTCAACGCCGAGGTCGAGGTCGCGGGGGTGACGCAGAGGACGTCGCTCCCGCTCCCGGTGTCCAAGAGGGCGACCGGGGCGCTGGGTCTCCGCCTCTGCGGGTACTACGACCACGAGCCGGAGGAGGGGGAGGCGGGCGAGGTGGTGTCCGAGGGTAGGTACAGACACTTCTCGACGGTCAGGGACTTCTTGGCCTCCGTGCTCGTCAGGGAGACCCGCGGGATGTGGTTCTTCGCGCACGCCGGGGGGCTCGCCGACATGCAGTTCGTCCTCGACGAGATACTGACGGAGATCAAGGCCCAGGCGGCCCTCGCGGGGAGGGTCACGAGGTCGAGCTCTGGAGGGGGCGAGGAGGTCAACGTGTTCGCGGGAGGTCAGTGGACGGTGAGGGCGTCGTTCTCCGGATCCTCGGCCATCATCGTGCACGTCCAGCGGGGCAAGCACGCCTGGCACTTCGTCGACTCCTACTGGCTGCTGCGGGACAAGCTCGCGAACATCGGTCGAGCGATTGGGGTCAAGAAGGGTGACGACCCGAGGGCACTCGACTGGATGAGCAGGCGCTTCGGGAGGCGGGTGGACGACTTCGACGACCTCTCCCGGACCGAGAAGACGATCTTCTACGCTGAGGTCCCCATCGACATCCTGATCCTCTACAACAGGATCGACTGCGAGATCCTGTGGAAGGCCATAGCGGCCTTCGAGGACGAGATCGTGGGGCTGGGGGGTCAGCTCCAGCAGACCATAGCGTCGACGGCGATGGGGCTCTTCAGGCGGGCCTACCTGAAGAGGGACATCTTCACGTCGGAGCGACTCAACCAGATCTGCTCCGAGAGCTACTTCGCCTCGCGGGTCGAGGTCCTGCAGCGCGACGCCGAGGACTTCTGGGTCTACGACATCAACTCGTCGTTCCCCCACGCTATGACCTCCCCCCTGCCGGGCAACCTGACGGGCTACCAGACGAGGTTGCCCGACGACGACTCCGACGAGTGCATCTACCTGGCCGACGTGACCGTCGAGGTGCCGGACACCCAGCACGTGCCTCCCCTGCCGTACCGGAAGCAGAACCGGGTCTTCTTCCCGACGGGGAGGTGGAGGAGTTGGTTCACGTCGACCGACGTAAGGTTGGCCCTGCGCGAGGGGGCGAGGATCCACAAGGTGCACGAGGTCTACCTGTTCGAGCCCTTCCACGACTTCGCCGAGTACGCCAAGACGATCTACGCACTGAGGGCCCAGGCCACCACGAAGTTCCGCAAGCTCGTGCTCAAGTACCTGCTCAACAGCCTGTACGGCAAGTGCAGCGAGAGCACGGAGAAGCAGGAGATGCTCATCAACCCCGAGGAGGTCGACCGGACCACCATGCAGATGCTGCAGCCCGGGGTGTGGCTGGCCGACAAGACGGCCAAGATCGCCCACCGACACGTCATCGTGGCTTCGGTCATCACGGCCGTCGCCAGGCGTACCCTCTACGACTACATCAAGGAGTGCGAGAGGCAGGGGTGTCCCATCTACTACTGCGACACCGACTCGCTGGCCACGAAGGCCGACCTGCCAGTCGACGACAAGACGCTTGGGGCCCTCAAGCTCGAGAAGAAGATGGAGTGGGCCGAGTTCGTGGCGCCCAAGATCTACCGGGGCGAGGGCTTCGAGCTCCAGGGGGACGGCACCTGGACGCCGAAGAGGTTGACGAAGGCCAAGGGCTTCTCGCTGGGGCGGGGAGGTGAGGCTTGGGAGAAGCTCGACCGGATCATAGCGGGAGATCGCGTCGCTATCCAGAGGATGACCCGCATGCGCGAGCTGTACCGGACCCAGGTGGGGGGCCAGTACACCACGTCTCCGTTCGAGGTGTTGGTAGTCAAGGCTCTGACGTTCGAGATGCTCTCCAAGCGGTACCACTACCCGGACGGTCACACGAGGCCCTGGACCGTCGAGGAGCTCCGCTCCGGGGACCGGGTGCGGGCGGGCTTCGACTTCGGAGAGGACGAGTGGGCAGGCTTCGACGCCGTGACGAGGGCCATGCTGAGATCTGCCGTATGACGGTCTGTGATATAAGGGGTCATGCGCACCACCACCCCGTTCGACCAGATCCTCGAGAGGTGGGGAGGGGCGATCGTGATCGCTGCTAGGCGTCTCATCAGGGCTCGGGGGTGTCCGGCCGAGACGCTGCCCGACCTGGTGGCGGCGGGCCAGGTGGCCCTGTGGGAGGTCAGCACCAGGTACGACTCGGGCAGGGCGGCCTTCTGGACGTACGCCGAGAGGAGGGTGAGGGGGGCCATGTTCGACGAGCTGCGCTCCCGGGACCACCTGAGGCAGCAGGGGAGGCGCCACGTGCGCGAGCACGGGGCGACCAGGTGCCCTTGGCTGCTCGCCGTCCCCGTCCCGCTCGAGGTGGCCCACCACGTGAGGGCCGGAGACGACCCGGAGGCCGACGTCGCAGACCGAGAGGTCGTTCGGCTGGTTCTGTCGCTGGCGGTCGAGATGGGGGGGAGGTACGTCGACGTCGTCAGGATGTACTACCTCGAGGGGATGAGGCAGGGCGAGATCGCCGCCCGGCTCGGGCTCAGCGAGGGGAGGGTGTCGCAGATCCGCAAGGAGGCCGTCAGGGAGCTCGCGGCGAGGTGTGAACAGTATGTCTAGGATGTCTAGGGTCAGGGTGTCCCTGCGGTGGTACGACCTGTGGGTTGGTTTCTACTGGGACCGTCGGGAGCTGGTCTTGTACTTCTGCCCGCTGCCCGCGGTCGTCGTCGAACTTCGGTTCGCGAAGAAGGAGGTGTGGACGTGAGGACCCTCGACGACCTGCTCAAGGACTACGAGAGATCGCTGATAGTGGGGGCCCTGCAGAGGTGCGGGGGGTCGAGGTCGGAGACCGCTCGGGCTCTCGGGATCCGGAGGCCTCGGCTGTACTACCGGATGCGCGTCCTGGGCGTCCGGCCCGAGGATGTCGTTTTGCGGTCCGGGAGGGAGCAGAGGTGAGCGGTCAGCTGACGCTCGACCTCGACTACGACGATCGGGTGCGCTCCCTGTCGTCCGAGGTCGCGATCCTCCTCGCTCCCCACCTGGCGCCCGGCACGAAGAGGGAGACTGCCTCCCTGCTGGCCGACCGGGTGGCCATGCTCGCCTGGGGCAGGCTCAAGTACGCGTCGGAGCCGGACGAGCCTCTGAGGTGCCACACGTGCGACGAGACGACGGTGCCCAAGACCCGGGTCAGGGTGGCAGTGTGCGCCAGGTGCGCCCTCGAGGGGCGCTCGGCGGGGTCCGGAGGGTGATTCAAAATTAGTAGTTGACGCCTGATTTGTTCTCGTCTATATCTACGATCATGGCGTTACCTGATGAAGCGTCGATCCGAGATAAGAGTGTCTGCAGGGTGTCCTGCAGGCAGTACCGACCCAGCGTCGTGCGCACCCTGACCGGGCTGGTTGACGTCGACCGGCCTGTCGCCTCGCAGGTTCGAGTCCGCGACATGGTCTGGTCGCTGTCGATGATATGCCGGTACAACGGTCACGCGCCCGTCTTCTACTCGGTGGCCGAGCACTCCGTCCTGTCCGTCGGATTGAGCGAGGTGTTGGGTCCCGACCTCGGGGACACCGTCAGGCTGGCCGTCCTCTGCCACGACCTCCACGAGGCCTACGTGGGAGACTGCATCCGACCCCTCAAGTCGGTCCTCCAGGACTTCCGTAGGCTCGAGGAGGGGTGGGAGTTAGCGGTGGCAGAGTACCTGGGGATCTTTCTTACCCCAGGGGAGCAAAGCCACGTCCGCGAGGTCGATCTGCTGATGGCGATCATCGAGATGTCGACCTTCTACGACGATCCTCCTGAGCGCCAGCTCGCGGCCTCCCTGGGACTGGAGAGTGCCCTGTTGCGCAAACCGGAGGGGTGGTCTCCCGAGAGGGCTCGCGACGAGTTCATGGGGGTGCTCGAGAGGTTGCGACCTGGTTCCGCCTGCACCCCCGACGGCACCTCGCTGCAGGGGTTCGGGAAGGAGAGGTTGTGACGGTCGCGTGCGGGGGCAGCGGGGAGGTGGAGGAGTCATGATGATCTTTCGAGCCCTCGACATCGAGGCAGTGCCAGACGAGTCGGTCTGGACGAGGCCCGAGCCGACGTACCGGATCGTGCCCGGAGGGGCCTCCCTCGTGGAGGCGTTCCCTCCACCGCACGCCTGGAAGGTGGTGGCGGTGTCCACGGTCGACGTGTCGTTCGACCCGTCCCAGGATCCTAAGTACCGGTTCTCCGGCTTCAGCGCCCGCTGCTCGTGGTCCGACGAGAGGAAGCTCGTCGCCGACTTCGCGGCTAGCATGGACGTACCGGACGTCCACCTCGTGACCTGGAACGGGCGCGGCTACGACCTCCCGGTCCTCTCCATGCGCAGCCTCAAGCACGGGTTGCCGTGCCGGTGGTACTACGCGAACAAGGACGTCCGGTACCGCTACTCGGCCGAGGGTCACCTCGACCTGATGGACTTCTACGCCGACTACGGGGCCTCGAAGAACTCCAAGCTGGGCGACGTGGCGCGGCTCGTGGGGTTGCCTGGTAAGACCGACATGACGGGCGAGTCCGTGCTCGAGCTCGACGAGGAGATCCGTGAGCACCCCGAGAGGGAGGCCGAGATATCGGGCCGGGTGGGTCGGTACTGCCTGCAGGACGCCCTGCAGACCGCCCTCCTGTTCGTGAGGAGTCGGCTCCACGTCGGCAAGGTCACCCCGGCCACGTACAACGCCGTGGTCAGGACCTTCAGCGAGCAGGACCAGGTCAGGGAGATCGTAGAGGTCGACTGGGACCGCTTCTTGGTGGTGACGACGTGAAGGCCGTGTGGGCCGATCCAGGCTGGGGAGCAAGGACATGATCAAGAGGTGCGAGAACTGTGACTTCATTCTGTCGACGTGCTCCTCCGGTTGCCCGAAGTGCGGGTGTCAGTTGTGCTACTACGTGTGCGAGGGGTGCCGCAGGTCCAGCTACGCCCCCGAGTGCTCGACGCCAGGGTGCTCGGGGTCGGCCCTCGTGATGGTTCTCCCCGATCCCGAGCCTCTGTCAAAACCTCCCGGTATCGTCGTCGTTCCGTCCGCGCTCAGGTCGCCCCTCGTGGTCCGCGAGTCGTACAGCGCAGGAGAGTTCGGGGTGTCGGCCGAGGTCCGCATGGTCCCCGGGGACGTCGAGGTCTTGAACGACCTCGCCAAGCTCGAGTCCCTCCTCCAGACCATGGCCGTCAGGACCAACCAGCTGGTCGGGCACACCGAACACACCCGGAAGATCGTCAAGGAGATGCGGACCCTGGCCGTCGAGGTGCGCGAAGAGATCGAGCTGCGCTGCGGACCGCCATCAGGAGGTGACACATGAGCGAAGAAATGGTACACCGCGAGGAGCCGGTCGCCGGCGGCAAGCGCGAGGTGGTTTTCGTCAAGTACGGGAACCGGAAACTCTACAACACGGCGACGTCGGCCTACGCGTCGATGGTGGATCTGTTCGACGCGGCGGCCGCCTCGTCGGCGTCCGGGGCCGTCGTGAGGGTGACGTCGGACGTGGACGGGGGTGACGTCACGCTGGCCACGGTGTGCCGAGCCCTCTACGAAAAGGTCAAGTCGATGGACCAGACGAGGGTCGGGCTGTCGTCGTCGGACGTGGTCGCCCTGTTCGCCAAGGTGAAGGAGACGTAGATGCACAATACCGCCAAGAGTTACCGCAGGAGCACCCCCGTCAGCAGGATGTCGGCATCGGTGTCCAGGGCGATGGCCCTCCTGAGGACCGCGGAGGGACGCCTCAGGACGTGGGGGACCAGGTACCGACCCGAGGGCGAGGAGTCGACGACCGTCCAGGATCTCTTGGTCCAGGCGTGCGACAAGTCGAAGATCGCCGTCAGGGCGGCGTCCGACGTCGGGGCGTGCGTGCAGGGTCTGGTAGATGCTAGCTTCCACCCTCCCAAGAGGTCTTTCGCCTCCGCGTTCGCGGTGGGAGATCCGGTCGCCGTGAGGCCCAAGTACAGGCCCAAGTACCAGTCGGTGTACGAGAAGCAGCTCGAGGAGGATCCGGAGATGCTCGACAGGCTCGTCGTCGTGCGGACGGACGTGCCCGGAGGGGAGATCGTGGTGCAGAGGCGCAAGTTTCCCTTCATGGTGTGCAAGAGCCACCTGCGGCTGCGGAAGTGAGGTCGGGAGGGAGTCGTGGATCAGCCGTAGACTCCAAGCGGCTGGCGAGGAGGTTCCAGGAGTACGTGAGGTCGGTGGCAACCTCCAGGACGATCGTCTCACCACCTCCAGACGAGGGAGCGAGAGACGTCCCGATGGGGGGCGACGAGGCCGAGGAGGACGACCCTGAAGACCTCGAGGACGACTAGGAAGGTTGCTCTATCGGAGAGAAGGAAAGGAAAAACGCACTATGAAAGTATTTATGGGGAACCTGGACTGGCACGCTACCGACGACGACGTCCGACGGTACGCGGAGGGTAGGGGCTTCGGGGTCGAGAGGGTTTCGGTGGCGGTGGACGGTCGCTCCGGCAGGTCGCGAGGGTTCGCCTTCGTCGAGCTCTCGGGGAGCGGAGACGCCGTGGCGGCGCTCGACGGGGGAGAGATATTGGGGAGGACGGTGCGGGCGGAGATCCCCCGCAACCTCGTCACCGCCCGCAAGCTCGTCGTCCGGGCCCAGCGGGGCAACCCGAAGGCCGTCAGGCAGGTGCGCGTGTACCAGGCGGCGGCCAAGTCAGGCAACCCGAACGCCAAGCGGGCCGTGCAGCGCCTCCGGCTCGCCGCCTCTTTGGAGAAGGCCGTGGCAGCCGCCAAGGCGAAGCTCGCTACCGGCACCGCCAGCCGCGAGGAGCTCCTCGCCGGCGCCAAGGCCGCCCGAGCCATGGGCGACGACGTCCGGAGGGAGAGCAAGCCGAGGAGAAAAGAAGGAAGAGAAGGAGGTCGAGGCAGGGACGCGGAGGAGTCGTGGTAGCGGGAGGGTGGCCCCACGTCTTCGCGGGAGGTGCTTCCTGCCTGTTCTGCGGGAGCGCGGAGAGGACGGTGGTCGTGCCCCAGCACGGAGGGTCCGTCGGGCTGTGCGAGGCGTGCGCGGTCCAGGCGCACCTCGCCTGGCGCGAGGAGGGTGGTGACGAGCTGTTCGAGACCCCGGACAAGGTCACCCTCGTGAAGGTGGTCGCGTGCAGGGTGGAGGGGGGTGACAGATCCGAGAGGGGAGTTTTTACCAACTACTCGGAGATCGCGCTCGTCCCGATCGCCTACGAGTTCGGGATGGTGGCCGGCGACGACGGATCCTTGGACTTCCCGACCGCGAGTGTCGTGGGGGGAGACGTCACCAAGGCGGCCCTAGCGGCCCTCGAGGGGACGGGACTCTCCACGTGGCAGCCCTTCGTGGAGGTCTTGTACACGGGACACTCGCCGAGGGGCTCTAGGGTGGTCGTCGTCCTCCTCGCCGCGTGGGCGGAGGCCGGGAGGTCGAAGGTGCTGTGGAGGGGGTGGCCACCCTGGGATCACGCGAGGTCGCTGTCGAGCTTCTACGTGTCCTTCCGAGAGGTCTTCGCGCTGCGGTTATGGAAGCACAAGGCCTCGGGCAGGACGTCCGTGCCGTCGGTGCAGCTGCGCGAGGCGGCCGTCAAGTACGTCGAGGTCCAGGCCTCCCTGAGGGCCGGCGAGAAGGTCGACACCTCCATGGTGCCCTACCTGAAGTCGAGCATGACCGAGGACGAGAAGTTGGTCGCGGAGTCGCTGGCCGAGCAGGGCCGACTGTCGGAAGAGCTCAGCGAGCAGGTGGTCGAGGAGGGGGGCGCCGAGACCGATCAGCCGACGGAGGACGCGACCTTCAGCGAGGAGTCGAACAACGTACGGGAGGAGGACGATGATGTCTAGTGTAGATGGTGTTGATCAGACCGTCGGACTGCACCTGCTGGTGAAGAACGGGGGCGAGGTGGTCGGCAGACTGTTAAACTACGTGGGTCCTTTCCTCGACGAGGTGGTGGCCGTCCTGAACGACTGCTCCGACGACACGGCCGAGGAGCTCGCCCGCGGGGTCCTGAGGCACGGCGTCCGGAGGCTCGTCCTGGTCTCTGTGACCCAAAGGTCCCACCCGCACCTCTACTTCAGCGACGTCGCCTCGTCGTACAGCGTCGGGGAGTCTTACGCGGGGGAGCACTTCGAGGGGCCCTACACGGGGGATCTGCTGCTGGCCGACTGGTCGGCCGCCCGGAACGTCGGGTGGAGGCAGCACGAGGCCGACTGGAGGCTGGTGCTCGACGCCGACGACGTGGTCCGGGACCCGCAGTCGATACCGAAAATCGTCCGGCTGCTGTCGGCCGGAGGCTTCAAGGCGGCGTCGTCGTCCTACGAGATCGGCGACCCTCCCGTCGCTGTGGGGGCCCGGGAGCGGATCTGCCGGAACACCCCGGACATCACGTGGTCCGGGTGCGTCCACGAGCGCCTCACGACGACCGGCTCCGAAAGGGTGGCACACGTCGCCGGCAGCCTGGTGGTCGTCGACAGGCGCGACAGCCGAGGGGCCGGGACCAGGGCCCCCCTGCGCAACCTCAAGACCCTGTACCGGGCGGCCAGGTGCTCCGGGTGGGCGTTGAGCACCAGGGACTCCCTGTGCCTGGCGTCCGAGGCGAGGTACCTGATGCCGGACCTCGCGAAGCGCCTCCTGTCGAGGGTGCTGGCCGAGTCGGAGTCCCAGGTCGAGCTGGCCTGGGCGTGCACCGTCAGGGGCGACCTGTCGGACTCGCTCGGTAACCACGACGCAGCCGTCGAGTGGTACGGGCGGGCCAACGCTCACTGCAGGTCGAGGCGGAACACCCTGAAGATCGCCAGGTCGCACTACAGGGCGGGGAGGATCGCCTCGTGCTCGGCGGCGTACGACGACCGGGACGAGGACGCGAGGGCCGGCTTCTTCGACCTCGGGGGCGTGACGGAGGAGGAGGTGGCGGGGCTCCTGCTCAAGTCTTGCTCCGCGGAGAGGCAGGTGCACCCGTGAGCTCTCCAGCCCTGATCTGGCTGGGGCCCGGAGAGGCTGGTGCTCCCGCGAGCGACTCGTCCCTGATCCGGTTGGTGTGTCGAGGGTGCGGGACGGGCTGGGGTTGCCGGGAGGACGGCGACCTTGTTCGGGAGAAGCGGCGCGCCATCTGGTACTGTCCGTGGTGCGGCGACCTGTTGCCCTTCGCGGTAGTGGTGTGGCTGGGGGGGGCACAGTGGATCGAGGACGAGATGTCGTCCTACTCCGTCGAGGGGTCTTTGTTCTACGCCGCGAGTAACGCCGGACACTGGCACCTCCGCGACCGTGGGATCACGTGGCACCTGAGAGACGAGGTCGAACGGGTGCCCACGTTCGCGCCTCGCGACTCGAGGTGGGGTTGCTGCTCGGAACGGACGGCTCCGTGAGCGACTACAGGAAGATCTTCGTCGGTCTCTTCGTCGCGTACGAGGAGAAGGCCTTCACCCACGACCGATCCTACGGGAAGGTTTGCGACTCCTGCGGCGAGGTCTACCCGGACGCCGTGGTCTGCGACGGCCTGTGCCCGAGGTGCCAGTCCGATGCCGAGGAGCTGGCCGGGAGGCTGCTCGCCGCCTGGGAGAAGGCGGCCGGACCCACGGATGAGCTGGCGAGGACGCGGGACAGGTACTCCAAGGCCATGCGCAAGAGAAGCTCGAGGGTGTTCGAGGTGCTCCGCCGGGCGAGGGAGTCGGCCTCTCGGGCGGACACCGCGACGTGTCTCGGTTCTCGGGTGACGGGGAGCGAGAAGCGTGGTCGGGGGGTCGCGTGAACCCCTGGTCCGACCGGCCCGACGGGCGAAGGTCGTCAAGTACATGGAGCAGGTCGAGGTGATGCTCTCGGGGAGGTGACGATGGTACCCTTGATCGCCTCAGCCTGCCTGGCCCTGGTCACCGCCCCCCGAGGCCCCGCCAGGGACGCCCTCGAGCGGGCGTGCCCGGCCCAGGTCGGGCTGGCCGCGGTCTTCGAGCGGGAGGCCGGGAGGGCCAGGCTGCCACCGGCCGCCCTCGTGGCGCTGTTCCGGAGGGAGTCGTCGTGCTCGCCCTGGGCCGTCAACGCGAGGACGGAGTCCTACGGTGCCCTCCAGGTAAAGGTCGACGGCAGCGCGAACCCTCGTCGCCTCCCGCCGGCCGAGCTCCTAGATCCTCTCACCAACGTTCGCCTGGGGGCCGAGCACCTGGCCCGGCTGCTCCGCCTGTGCGGGAGCCTCGGCGGGGCCCTCACGCTCTTCCACGGTCGGAAGGGGGCGTACCACGGGAGGAAGAGGTGCGACGTTGACGATTACGCCAGGAGGGTGTTGCGACTCAGTGCGAGAATCGCTAGGGATCCAGACTCTTAGTCGATATTTAGTTCTTGACACTTTGTTTGATGATCGTATTATTTTGAATCATTGGAGGACACGATCGTGAAGCGCTACCTAGACATCGTTCGCCG
>Ga0210136_1000005_pt1 | contig 29405 bp, 46 predicted proteins | sample WestPond_Cattail_3_FD_185583 | JGI IMG/M metagenome (GOLD analysis project Ga0210136, IMG submission 185583) | Wetland microbial communities from the San Francisco Bay, California, USA, that impact long-term carbon sequestration -... | ecosystem: Environmental > Terrestrial > Soil > Wetlands ... | reverse complement strand
CCGCCCGATGACGCTCCGCCGCTTCCTGCTGTTGGGTAGTTGAGCACGCATGACGCGTGCAGCAGCGACACACAACAGGTGAGTAGGGTCCAATTGATTGTTGACAACACGAAGGTTCCTTTTGAAAGCGACGCATCCACCTTGTCGCAACAAGTGGTGGATGCGCTACGGGTTGAGGGTTGCGAAATGGGCGAAGGCCCGTCGGTATTGGTGCATGCCAACAGGACGAGCCCTAGCAAAAACGACGAGAAAATTTTCATCAGAGTAAGCCGTGTTCCTTTGCAGCTTTGAGCGCCCTTGGGGTTGCCGGTTCGACCAGTTTCTTTGGACCGGCATCTTGGTATTCTGACTCAAGTGCCTGGACGTAGGGGTTCAATACGTCAACCACGTTGCAGATTGTGTTCACGTAGTCGATGAGAGGTAGAGCTTTCTTGTTGGCAGCTTCGACTACCAATGGTTCAATCTTCATGCTGGCAACACAGGTCTGGTACGCGGTGTCCCAAATCTTAGCGGCAGGCTGGCATCCAATGAACGAAACTAGTACGACACCTATCAGCAATGACGTCTTGCTCACTTTGCTGATGATTTCGGATACTGGAGTAGGAGTAGCAGCGGGCGAATTAGCCTTGAATGTCATCGAGCCAATGACATTCAGAATCTTCTGCGCGAGGCTACCATTCGGTACGATATGGGAGATTGCTCCGCAGATGAAGATGACAATGAGTATGTAGTCACTGATGCTGAGATGACTGAAATCGAGATTCATGATAATTCTTCCTTTACGGCATAATGAGTTCTGTGACTTGGCTAATGTAACCTAAGTATGGTTTATGACCCCATTCTTCCATTAGGTTGTCAGGGAGAATATGGTCGATGATACGAATATTAGCTGACGCTTCATTCGATGAGGCAGGAGATTGAAACCGATGTTGACCAATTAGTAATGGATCGGTTGTATTCGGATTCGAAGAGCCTGAACCAATATTATGTACGTCAGTTACTACTTTGATTCCGTCAATCCAGAATTGTACTCCATTCCCATTGATACCGTCACTAGTTACTCCTACTGCATGCCAGCCGGTAGGACATAGATGCACTGGAGTTGACGCGCGTACATTCGCTACAGATCTAACTAATGTCAAACTCATTCGGTCTGCATTTATGTCGTCTGGTCCGAGTTGCCATCCATTAGCTATATTGTTGTCAGATTGACAAGCGACCATTCTCGCAGATGACCCAGGACTTACATTAGCGAAATGCATATATGTTAACCATGTAGTCGGATTGGATTGAAGATTATTAGTCGGAACGAATAATCCAAAAGTAATCTGACTATCACCGAACCCTCCGCCAGCAAACTGTCTTGCAATGCTACCTACCTGACTGAGAGCTGTAGTAACATTCGCTGACATTATTCCTAATGATCCAGTAGTCAGTTCTACAGTTGGCATACGAGCATCCCATGCAAAAAGGCATCCCTGATTGATAGGATGACTCCTCTGTAGAATTGCGAACTCACGCATTATGTCACTCCCATCCAACTACAGTTCTGATTTAGGGGATCTGGGTCTAGGGTCTGCCCGCTACCGTTCATCACCCAAATTGCTCCTACTTTATGAAAACGCCGCTGCCCGCATGCTTTGATGAGAGAGCTTTCGATGTCATAAGAGTGCGAGAGTACAGTACTGGTAATGACATTGCCGATTTGAGAACCATAAGCGAATAGTTCTTCTCGACTGCTCACTGTTACTTGTGCGTCGATAGCTCCGAATGTATCAGGCCAAGTACCGTCTGTACGTTGGGGGATCCACCATACTTCTAGATTTCCTCCCGCAGTAGGAGCTACTAAATTGTTGCATGTAATTTTGCAGCTGAAAATGACATCTTGAAAAGATGATGTTGATAGATCGATTGCGTCAGATTGACGACCGACTGTTTTTGAAGCTGATGCACCTAGCCCTGCGAGAGTAATTACGAATAGCATGTTTGGTCCATAGATGTATTTGGTTGAGCCGCCACCGCCCCCTGAGCCTCCTGTGTTGTATCCTTTACCAGCACTCATGATACAACTCTCCAGTCTACGAAGTAAGCAATGATATCTGTAAAGACGATATCGATAGGTCCTTTTAGCCCTAATGACACGTCTAATGTAATAGTACTATATGGAGGAACAGTGATTATGTCGCCAGTACCAACTTGCACAGTGCTAGCTGTATCACCGCTTTCAGCTGATACAGTATCTACGAATCCATTTGATGGAACTGATACTGTAGCACTGACATTGCCTGCTCGATAATAGTACTTACCGTAAGTTTGCGGAGTGTCATGTCCGTGGATAGCTCCGATGAATGACATAGTTTTTTCCTTACAACGAAGTAACTATAGTTACTTGTTTATAGTTTTTTGAGGTACGAATGCAGTAGGATTGCGGTATCGCATCGTAAGATAGGTCAATGTGACGATAGCTGAGAGCACAGCAATTAGTGCCATGAGGCGCCAGTTGCCTGTGATGCTGAACCCTCTCGGTCCGTTCAGGGTGACGGGCATGCTTCGAGACTTCTCGAGTTCGTCGAGACGCTTCTCGTGAGCCCAACTCCGTTCGTCAAGAGCCTGGAGTTTCGAGTAGATATTCTCGCGCTCTGGTTCATTGAGACTCTTCGGATTCAGCGCGTCGCGCGCATCAATGATTGGACCTGGACTGGGAACAGAAACGACCGATGCCCGCCCGTCAATCTCGACGAGCGGGTATGATTTTCGGCGTTCGCGCTTCAGTGGCCCAGGAGATTGGCCAGTCCGAGCAGAACCGATGCCCCTGTCATCACTAGAATTGCCCATTGTCGCTTTCGCAATTTGGTGAGTATCAACTCATGAGCTTGACAGTAATCGGCAATCTTGTCAATGGCACGCCATAGGTCAGATTCAGTGCGATGTTGAAGCAGACAGAGCCGGGAAACCTTAGCTTGCAGTTCTTCATGTTCGCATGGCTCACCTGCGACATGAAGTTTCGTATCGCGGCTCACGGTACTGTCCTATTGTCGACTGCCAGGTGTAGAGCAACTAGTGCACTCACAATCGAGTTTAGTTGCTGTTGCTCCGTGGTCCCTATGATTGATTGAATAGGGAATCCTTCAATTTCTAGCGATCCATTGTCAATGGTGCCTATGACATTGTAAGACCATGGGTCGACGTGTATCACTCCCGGATCGCCGCCAAAGGATACACTGGTTTTGCCGGTACAATGGTTGAACCATGCGCCGAGTGTATCGCTATTGATAGTTGTCGATGAGTATCCTTCGCCAGTATTCTCAAAAGACGTACTCTCAGCCTTGAGAGATAACGCGTTGATGAGTGTTACAATATACGAATTGGTCAAGTACACATCTTCGTCTGGCGTGTTGATAGATCCAATCTTGCAGTTAGAGAACTGAATGGTGCCGGTACCATCGCACTCAAAAACTCCTAAGATCTGCAGGTTCGTACCTGAGAAATTCACCTGTGCAACTCCGCCTACTGTAGCAAATCCGGCTATCACGATAGACGGATTGGGAGTAGTCGGAGGATAAACGAATCCTGATGGGATTGACGAATCGATTCCGATGAATCTCCAGTTCTTGCTGCCAGTAAGCGGTAGGTTTCCTTCTGCGTCGTAGTATCCTGGGCAGATGACGATGGTTCCGCCGAATGCGAATGGCGCGAATCCCATTGCTTGGGTAATCGTTTTGAACGGACTTTGGATTGACCCGTTCTGCATCGTCGTCGGCAGATCTGTTCCGCCGTCCACGAAGACGACGTTGCTGAGCGGATTTCCTGGGAACGCTACGTCAGCGAGTAGATTGTCAAGCTCCAAGAACAGATTGACAATACTGCGTGCCATAAACGCGTAATCAGGCTGGCTGGGTACGGTGTGGAAAGGAGAATCCTGATTTAGGAATTGACCAAGATACCGGTTCATGCCGAGCCCTGATACGATTTCCCCCATCAGGTTCGCTTCGCCTTCGGTGGCTCCGCCGACGATTGGTGCGATGAGCGCGTCAACCGCAGTCGCTAGCAAGTCTGCTTGTGCTGCGAAGTTGGTGTAGTCGACAGTCTGAGACTGGCCGTCAGCAAGATTCTGGGTGCTGCCGCCAACTCCGCAAATGACTGCATCGTAGAGTGCTGGATTGTTCATGGATAACCTCGAATGATACGAATTGGCAGAGCACTTTTCTCTGCTGCTGTTAGGAAGAGTTTCTTGTTTGCTGCGTTACGTGGAGTTAGGCCTGCATTATTAGAGTCGTCCATTTTGCACTCTAAAGCAGCGAGTAGCCAGTTCTGCATTTGGCATGCGGCAGTGAACTTGGGAAACTTGCGCATGAAGCCTGCTCCCATTGCCCAAGCCATGCTGTGTACTGCAAGTTGCGCGTCAGCTGGCCATGCGTCGAAGTCATGAAAAACTGTTTTGAGTATTTTTTCGTTCTGTATGAGTCGCGCGCGAGCGAGGTCGTCGATAGCCTTCTCACTCAACTGCAAGGTAGCCATGAGTTTAGCTGCGCCGGCTCCCTTCTTGGCTAAGTCCAGCTGCATCTTCATTCGGCGCCACTCGTGGTCAATCTCATTCGTTGACGCGACCGCGCCGCTTGAAATGTGAGTGAAAGGTAACTGCAGCGCTACCGGGGATGGATCAATGAGACAGCCTAATCCGACGGTCACCAGTCCTCTGATGTCCAAGTACATCCACGGAATTCGACCTTCGAATTGAGCAGTGAAACGGGGGTAGGTAAGACCGACTGATGTCCACATGATTCAGGCCTCGTTGACTTGAACTACTTGGTATTTGGTAGACGAAGTGTAATGTTTCTTGGCGAAGTCCAATGCAGCCATTGCGGACTTGAATGTACCGATGTCCTTATGACCAACCAACTTCTTCAATCGGATGGTAAAGTAGAACTTTGGATATTGTCTATCAACAGGGAAGTAGTCAGTCAAACGGTCGTACATTTCAGAGTACTTTCGCTAGTAACGGTTGGAGTGAGTAGAACGCGGCAATCTTCGAGCGTGCGGGACTCGTGACCGTGATTGCGCCCCCTTCAGCATTGCCGTTGATGACCGTCACAGTGCCGTCGTCATTGACCGACTTCACAAGCGCTTGATGCTGGTACTTGTCGAAGTACGCGACGTCGCCAGGCTTGGGGTCTTCTCCAGGGGGCAGCTGATGCAAGTTGTAGAGGAACCCTTTGCCAATGACCCAGTGGATATCGAGGCCGAGTCCTGCTCGGTGAATCGCATAGAGCGCGAGTGCTCCGCACCAACTGGTAGGTTTCGAGCTCGGATTGACAAGCACGTCGTTCCAGTACTTGACGGGATCTGGCGCAGCTTGTTCAGCGAGTGCAGCATTGATGACTTGTTGACGGATACTGTCTTCAGTCTTACGTGTAGCGAGGATAGTCATTGCAAGTGCTCCTAGACCAATGCCAATGAGTAAACGGTTACGATTCATCGATACTTCCAGTTGACCAATACTATTCAGCCTTTGCTAGTCCCAACCATTCTACCACTCGACGCCAGAACGTCTTCTGTTTGCCGATAGAAACCTCGAATTCAACATTGGGCGTATCAACGTGCGCCGCGGCCGCGAGCGCTACTCCGGCGCGTGTGTCGGGCGTGGCCGCCAATGCGTTGACCAAAGCCTTCTGATTGCCCTTCGAGAGATTGGCAGCGCCTACCGTTGCATTCCAAGCGAACTGCTCGCCAGCGCTTTTGACGGCAATGGCCGGCGGAGTCGTGGTCACTGCTCCTACATGCGCCGCGAGCGCCATGTCGAACCCTTTTTTCTGGGCTGGTGACAGCTTGGCGCGAACTGCGACAGCTTCGATGGGCTTCAGCTGGAACCTGGTCAGCGCGGCTCCAACAGCAAAGCCTGCTTGCTGATGGGGGTCCTTGACAGCAGCAAACCCAGCTCTGACCACTGGATTGACGCTGACAATTTTCCGGCCATCGGCTTGCAATTTTTCGAGGATGACAGGTTTGAGATTAGCTTTGGCGAGTGTCTGTAGGTTCGCGCCATGCCCAATTGAGACCCCAATCTTGGCAGCCTTTAGCACGTCGGGAGGCAATTGAGACTCAGCGGCACCGAGAGCTACCTTATCGACACGCTTGCCTGCGGCGAGGTCTTTTGCCGTATTGAGAGTGAGCGTGAGGGCTTTTTTTTGAGCTGCATCGAGGGGTAATCCTGCCAATAGTACGGAATCGAGCGGTTTCTTCTGGATGACTGCAACACTGATGTCAGCGACAGACTTCGCTATTGGCCCGCCGGGGATGGCCGCTAGTACACCAGCTTTGATTGCAGCTGAAATTGGTTGTCCTTCGGCGAGAGCGAGCCCTGCACCAAGCCCCGCGGAGATCCCTTGGCCAACGCCAGGAACTAAAGTGATGACCATCTGAGCATAAGGCGCAACAGCCTTGACATCCTTCACTTGATTCTTGATAGAATTGATTGCTACACGGTCAAGCCGTTCGCCTTTGACTATTGAATCTGCAATCTGATATGGGTATCCTATCGTAAGATTATAGACAGCTGAGAAGGGTTTCCCGACAATAGGTACGCTAGCAATTGAGTTCTTGATGCCTCGCGATACTCCGGCTGCAGTAGTGACTACGCTTTTACCAGCGGAGCGTACGTCTTTGACTACACCTTTGAGATTACCAGTGGCTACATGGCCGGTAAGCTTGACACTACCTTTGACTGCTCCAGTGCCGAGCTTGAACCCGCCTTTGACGCCGCGGCCTGCAGTACGCACGATGCTCTTCAGAAAACTCATGGGAGAATCCCTTAGGTAGAAAACCGAAAGCGGGGCCGAAGCCCCGCCCGGTGCCGTTGTCAGTAACCGGCTACACCAGCCCTGCGTAACAGGTCGTGTTGACGCCGTGCTTCAGGGTCATTCTGTGGACCCACGAAAGTTCCGCGGGCCATTCGACGAGCATCGCGAGCTTTTGCCAGGTTTGCAATACGCCGAGCTTTTGCTTCAGCAGCAACTTGACGTTTCATGCCAGCGCGTTCTTTTGCGGTCGGTAATCGAGGTCCGATGAACTGTCCCTTGCGTTCGAGTTCTTTCTGGACCTTCACCGTGATTGCCTCGCTGAGCAAGGCTCCACGCTTGACGAGTTCGCGCATCGGTTTGCGGACGAGATTCGCAAGCACGTTCTTGCGATTGACGCGCCGCTTGGCAAGCTTCTTCGATGCACGGGTTTTCGCGCTCCCTTTGGTCTTACCCTTGGGAGCGCGACGTTTGGTGACCTTCTTTTTTCGGGCAGCCATGACACCTTACGCAGTCTTGGCGAGGACGGTCACGCCATGCAGGGTTCCGAGAACATGCAGTTTCTTGCTGGACTTCTTGCCGCGTTTCTTGCCGGCTTTCTTGGAGCCGCCTTTGAGCGACGCCTTGCGGGCGGCGAGCATACGCTTCGTTGCAGCTTTCTGAGCCTTTGAACGTGCCTTCTTGCGAGCCATGATTCTTGATTCCTTTCGAGTAATGCCCGATTCCTTGGGCGTCAGATGTAGCCTAACATGTTATGCAAGAACTTGCGACTTTTTTCCTTGACTACCCCTTTCTCCCGAATAACGACGCGATGCCTTGATAGGCTTTGGTGGTAAGCGCCCCGGTAAGGAACAGATGGTCAAACTGTTCGAGGAACTTGAAGTAGCATTGCGACAATGCTTGAGCGTCGCTGAGTGCCCGATGAGCTTGCCATTCGGTAATGCCTAGGTACTCGGCAATGTCGCCGAGTTTTCTCGAGTCGACGCGTCCGGTCAGGACCAACGGGTACACCATGTCAGCAAAGTTCGTCCAGGGAATGGTTTCGAATGGGAATGAGACATGATGATAGCGGCACTGGTTTTTGAGAATCGCCTGGTCGAATGTGAAGTAGCTCACGATGTGACAGGATGCTGGGTACTTTGCAATCATACTAGTGTAGAGTTCACTGATTGCATCTTTGAATAGAATAGCATCCGACCAGTCACGACTATTGTATCCGTTGATACTAGCTGCTTCTTGAGAACATAAGTGTTCAAAACGTACCTTAGTCTGGTAGTTACTGAGTATATCTCCCGCAGAGTTGCAGCGCGTAGCGCCAATCTCAATTACCTGATCGTTGTAGACGTCGGTACCTGTAGCTTCGACGTCAATGAACACTACGTCTTTCGACATATGCTTATTCACGCTACAGGCTCCTGATTCTTCTTGTTGTAATAGTCAAAGCCTATGTCGATGCACTTCAGTGTTATCCAAAGTGAGATGCCATAAATCCCTACAATGGTTGATAGCAGGATGGTTGTTCGAATCATTCTATCTCCATTCCATGATGCTTATGTTCAAGAATGTATCTCGCGTTCATTGATTGGTGTTTCGCGCAGCGCACTTGCCCTTCGACAGCAGAAGCTTTGCATCCAGGGTTGATGCACCGCTTCTGTAGTTTGAGCAGGTTGTAAATCGACTTCTTCAATATGCGAATCGACACGCCGCGGATCTTGAGTACGCGCTGCACTAGTTCGTTCTCTTCGGGAGTGAAATGAGGGGCAGTCATCTCGTTACCCTGTCAGGACTTCTCCGTGCTCGTCTTGTACGAACCAACCGACTGGCGGCGCAACTGCCACGATGCGCATTCTACCAGCGCACAACTCTGTTGAGTATATCGCGCGGAACGAACACTCAGCAGACCGTAAGTCTACTGCATGCGTGTAGACGATGTTTCCATGCGTCATCTGCCCATTCTCGTCGAAGTATTCACACGCTGCAGAGAACATCGGCAGCTTCGTGTCGGGCTTGGGAGGTTCGAATGATGGTACTTGGTACATAGTTCCTACTTTGCTAGCGATATGCCGTTGAAGTATCGTTTACCGTCTGGCGATCGAACGAGCATTGAAAGTCGTTCCGGAGTAAGCGATGATGCGAAGTCGTGTTCATACAGACCAATTACATTTGCGTAAAGTAACGCGAATGCTGTAGAATCGAATGTACTCTTCGATAGTGTACATTCTGCACGTACGTCTTCAACACTGTGCATCGCTCGATTAGGATGCTTGGCAATTACAACTTCGAACGCTCTAACGAATTCTTCTGATGGGAACTTCATGGTCAATCTCCTGCGGCATCGTCACTTGGATCTTTGCGCAATGCCAACGCATCTTCTGCTGCTTTTTCGGCAACTAGTCCAGCTTGATGAGCTTCTTCCAATCGCGCCATCAATGGTCCCGCTACCTCGGGCGGCAACGACGTCACGAGCGCTTGAAGCTTGTCTACTGGTACCGACCTCACCATTGCATCGATGAGCATCGTGTCCTTTTTTGCTGTCGGAATGAGCTTACCACCGGTAACAGCATCGAGAAGGAGCGGGCCGTACTCAAACAGCTTGCCCCACATGTCATTCTCGCGCTGTACCTTCGCCTCCTTGAGTTTGAACTCATGTTCTTCTGTGAGTCGTCCGAGCATCAACTGCCGAAGCGCGTTGTACGAATCGCGAAGCTCTCCTTCTTGGTCCTTGAGACGCTCTGCTTGCGCAAGATTCGTCTGCGCCAGCGTGTCAATGAGATGGCGCATCATGATGTTCATCTCACGATGCTGAAACTCGAGATGCTTCATCGACTGACCAACCACGCCCGCTGCGTCCGGCTTCTCAGAGATGAGACCAGCAAAGTCGGGTTGTCCAATGACCTCGAACGGGTGTTTTGCTTGAGGTTCAGGGCGGTCCGCATAGAAGGCTTCAAGCGTGAAGTACTGCCCGCCGGGCAAGTCCTGAGCGTAACCGTCGGCCTTTGCCTGGAAAAGCTGAGCAAGCTCGCGCGCTGTCCATTTCTTCGAATTCTGGAAGCGCACTCCGTGGATCTCAGTGGTCTTGCTGCCGATGTGATGTTGCAAGGTAATGGCACTAATTTCGCCATCCTTGTCGCCGTCTACTAACGCGTCAGCAATCCACTGCTCTAGAGTTACGCGTTTCTGAATGCCTGCCATGGTTATCTCCTTACTTCAGGGCCAATGATTGAAAGTGAGATTATGTACGGTTGACCGACGAAGTAACCTGGCGGAACATATCCTGTGTAATGAGCATGGATGACAGTCGCATTAGCTACAGATAGAGTAGGCCATGACACCTTTCTACCTTTACTTAGATTCCAGAACACGGTAGCATCGAGTAACCCGTTATCCACGCATACGTTTTCACTTGAACACATGATGTCAGTGAAAAATACCATGTTTGGATTGGCTATGTTTGATACAGCTCGACGCGGCTTGATTGCTCTATCACTATCCATTTTGAGTATCAGACCATACAGCAAATCTGTTCCTGTTCCCAATATGACCATAGCTGAACATGTGAAGATGTACTCTTTTTTGCTATACTTTTTCATTGTGGAAATGCCTTATGCCCAAATGCAGAATGCCGGCGTTCTAGGTAGAACGTCGGCACTGCATATTGATGTAGAAACGAAGCTTTTAGAACTTCGGTTGCGTTTCGGGGCCCTTATCACCGCGCTCATGGTCGAGGTCTTGCTGTCCAAACTGGTTAGGATGCATCTTAGTATTTTTCAGGCCGTACGCAATGGCTCCTAGGCTGATGACACCCAAAGACCATTTGGCCCAAGACGGCAATTTCATCAATCCGCCGAACATACTGGCAGTTTGCGTCTGAACTCCACTTAGTGATAGTGCACTGAAAGTTCCGGATACTGAATCAGCCTTTGCCCAGCTCGAAGGTCCAACGACGCCATCCGCAACAAGACCGTAATGTCCTTGCCACTTCTTCGTGGCTGCTTGGGTCACATCGTCGAAGTTACCGGTGACTGGCACTCCAACGTAACCCTGCCAATTGATGACGGCTGCGCCTGTACTTCCGAGCTTGATAGTCGGTCTCGAGGTACCTGGGGTTCCAGCGGTAGGCTTTGGTTTGCCTAGGTTGAGGATTCCGGTGGCTGCCGGTTTGGTGGCCGCAGGTTTTGCTGGAGGCTTTGCAGCTGGAGGCTTTGCGACCGGAGGTTTCACGGCTCCTGGAGTAGCGGCCGCAACTGCCGCGGGTGCCGCAGGACTGGTTCCTAGCGCCGCAGTCCACGTTGCAGGGCCAACAACGCCATCAGCCTTGATAGCGTGAGCAGCCTGGAACTTCTTCGTGGCTGACTCGGTGGTCTTGTCGAAGCTGCCGGTAACGGGCACCTTGACGATTGCTTGCCACTCCTTCACTAAGTCGCCCTTGCTCCCGAGCTTGATGGTCCCGCGAGCTTGTACGAGGGCCACGGCGGAAGTTGTAGATGCTGCGTTCGCAGCTTGCGCTGGGGTAGACGTGGCATTGCTCATGTCGACGTGGTAACCGGCAGCAGCAAGCGACGCCGGAGGCTTGATTTGCTGCCCCTTCTTCTTCGCTGCTGCCGTAATCACTGCGGCTTGCGCCGGAGTCTTCCCAGTCACATCAGCGACAGGTAAAGACATGAAGTAGGCAGCTTCTTCTGGAGTCAATCCTCCGTCATTCTGTAGCTTAGGTTCTCCATTGGCAGCATTGAACGTCGTACGTCGCTTGACAGCTTCGGCGTACGTATCAGCACTGAACGACTTCGAGAAGAAGGACAGACCATTGTACCAAGCCGCCCAAGATAGTTTGGCGTCCTTCGCAGTCGGTGTTTTTCCCGGCGTGCGGTTGAAGTAGTCGTTGATGGCGCTCATGTCTTCAGCTTGGGACATTGTATTGAATTCCTTATCGATTGTTCTTGAGAACGTTCGCTACCACAAGAGTCGAGGTAGCACTGACTTTTTTGGCTGCGTCTGCAGATGCAAGTGCAGAATTCGGATTGATAGTAGCAGAACCAGTGCCGAGAGCTGCAGTCCAAGATGCTGGCCCTACTGCGCCGTCGGGTTTGATGCCGTGTTCAGATTGGAACTTCTTCGTGGCTGCAATGGTTGTTGCATCGAAGTTGCCAGTCGGCTCGATGCGCAACGCGTATTGCCATCGTTTTACACCGTCCCCAGTAATCCCTTCTTTGAGAACACCGTATTGGAGTGTCAGAACAGATCCCGGGGCGGGCTTCGCCTGAATGGCAGAAAGCTTGCTGACCTCTGCGAGTCGTACCTTGCATTGGCCAGGGGTGAGACCAGTACAGTCGACGGATGCTGAGTTCGCGTAATAGTCGGCCTCTTCTGCTGTGAGCCCAGCATCTTTCACCGCAGGCTTGTCGCCATTGGCTACGTTGTACTGAATCTCGCGCCGCTGAGCTTCTTCGAGTACTTTTTCGTCGAGGTGTTTACGGAAGAATCCTACCGTCTTGTACCACGCAAGGAAACTCATCCGTACTGCAGACGCATTCGGATTCTTTGCTGGAATGCGATTGAAGTAGGCAACGATTGCATCGAGGTTTTCGGATTGAACTGACATCAAAGCACCTTGAGTTTCTTGAGAATTGCTATGGCTACGATGGCACCAGCACCAATTGCGATGCCGTACTTATATGAAGTCGGAATGAGCGGAGTAGTTGGAGTGGGGTCCGTAGTTGCTGCTGGATACAGCACATTAGTCTCTGCATCGCCAGGAGTCACGGTTGGATCTGTAATTCTGCCCAATGCGATATTGAGCTTGTCGCGGTAATACTTAGCTTCCGACAATGCAGTACCAGTATCGAAATGCAGCTTGTACCAACTGAGGTCGCTGACCCATTTCGAATAGTCGGCAATTGCCTTTGCTGCATCAGGAATACTCGAAGCTTCAGCCTTCGCATTCGCCATGTACGTAGTGATTGCGTTGATGTCATCGACAGACGCGTAAGGGGTAGCCGGTACGCTCACTAGACCAACTGCATGATTTGCGAGCATGCCAAGTGGTGTGTAGTCGATGAGGCTCATAGTCGGGCTTTCAGTTGACGAAACTTAGCGATGAGTTCTGGACTGTATTGCCGATAAACGGGCGGGCCATATCGAAGGACTGCGACGCCGACGCTGATTCCGATGACGGCTGACATGATTGCTCTACCAAGAGTAGCACCATACTTCTCGGCTTGGGGCATGTAATGAGCCACGCGGTCGCTCAGGATGTTCAAGTAGAGACTCGGGTCTGCGGTGTAGAACTTCGGCGCAGTAGAGAGGCCCGTGTTGAATTCGGTGATATCGCCAGTCAGTAGACCGTTCCACCAGTTCGGCCGCTTCTTGAGGATTCGTATATACGCTTCCGCGCCATCGGTTGCAGTCTTGTATGCTGCGAATGCGCAAACTGGACTGGGCGGGTCATAGAATACTTCCTGGCCGTTGACTATTTCAGAACAACGGAAATACTGGAAGTATGGGTCGCCAGAGTTGCGTTTGACGTTGGTAAAGTTGAAGTTATGGATCGCTTTACCGTTCGCTGACTCAAGTGCCCATTGTCCAAGTAGCAACGCGAGCACTTTGACGCTCGGCAGTTTTCCTGTGAGACGCTTGAACGCTTTAGAAAGTGCGTTTGCGACTTCATCTGCAGTCATGGGAGTCAATACATTCGGTAGTTCTTCTTGGTCACTACCAAAAACACTCAAACCTGACGATTCGAACCAGCTCTTCTCAGAACCGATGATGAACGCAGGCTTGTTATAGGGATACGGTGAAAGGAGCATTACCGCCCTGTATTGATGAGTTCGAGTAACTTTTCGATTGTCGTCTCTCGCTGTATAATCTTGAATGGCTTCATCGAAGTAGCAGAATGATGAAGTTTTTCAGATGCCCAATCCATTGCCTTATCGTACGACGAGCATTGCGGAGAACGGGCAAGCCTGCGCGTTGAATTCGTATACTCGACGACGAATGAATAAATCATAACCAATTCTTTAGATAAGCGCCACTCTACTCGCGCAGAGTGGCGCTTGTAAGCGCTTATCCCTTGAGGCAGAACTCGGAACCGATGAACCCGAATTCGCCTTCGATTGCAGACTCGTCAGCAGTGTCCGAGCCTTCGTCTGCGGTTTCGGGGGTTTCCTCGTTCCGTTCCTGATACTGGTCAGCAGCCTGGTCGAAGGCTGACGTGTCCTCGGGAGCCGTGCCTTGCGGCTCGGGTCCTGCCCCTCCACCTTGAGCTTCTGGGCTGAACCCTCCGCCTTGGTCCTGCGGAGCGAACGAGGCCATTGATTCGGTCATGGTCGCGGATGGTCCCAACGGTGAATCCGTACGTTCCTCGGTCGTTCTCATTGCAGACGGGCGAGGCGCGGGTGACGCGGGCGTCGCGGAGCGTCCTGGTGCTACAGCCGAAGGACGGCGCGCGGGCGGCGCGGGACGGCGCGCGGGCGGCGCGGGACGGCGGCCGGGAGCAGGTCGCGCCGCGGGACGCACTGCTGGACGTGATGCAGATCGTCCTTTCTTGTTCCGTTTGCCTAGCGACACATTCGCTTTGACGCTGACCTTACCGCTTGCACGAGCGCGAGCTTTCGCGCGTGCCTTTGCACGCTTCTTTTTCTTGCCTCCGAATTCATCGCCAACATCATCGCCGAACTCATCGCCGCCGAAATCGTCGCCATGAACGGCATCGTAATGAGTGACTTCATCTCCGAACTCGGCTCCAGTATCATCGCCGTACTCATCGCCGTACTCGTCGCCAACATCATCGCCGTACTCGTCGCCAACATCATCGCCGTACTCGTCGCCAACATCATCGCCGTACTCGTCGCCAACATCATCGCCGAACTCGGCTCCAGTATCATCGCCGAACTCGCCGCTAATAAGGCGTCCTTCAACGTCATCGCCAAATTCACCAGCAACACTAGACGCTTGCTTCATGTTCATCGTAGATGCTACCAATCGGTCAACATCCGCGGCAGTCACCTGTTTCGGTTGCACGACGGGCACCAACGTTGAGATCCCCGGATGCCAGATTTTATCGCCCGGTTTCGTGCAGTGGTCGTCGTAGTGCCATTCAGTGATAAACGCGAATACCTTACCTTCGGCGTTCACTGCTTGAAGCTTGCCAATTGGGATTGCGTGTTGAAGGGCTATGACGGCAGCAGCTTTTGCTGCATTCGTCAGTTCGCTAGCCTTTGCACGTCGATACCCAGCTGGGATTGGAACTACCTTAGGACACGGAGGAATTGCTTTGATTGCCATGATGATTCTACTTTCTTCGTACAGAGACTACCTGACGTATTCTTCACCTCGAATCAGGAGGTAATGAAGTGGTTTGCCGTTCTTGACGAGCCAGATTGCCGCCCAAGCATGAGCCTCATCTGCAGTAGAAAACGGTTCTTTCTTGAACATCTGCCGTTTGCCGCCGTTTACCCGCTCATTCCATTGAACCGCAAAGTACTGCTTGAACATGACGATTACCCTTTGACTTGAGTCATTATGACACGATGCACGCCAGGTGCGCTTCGGATTAGTGAGACCATTTCACTCGCTACGGCTCTACTTAGCCTTTTACCTATTGTCTGGTGTTTCCAGATATGAAGTCCAAGACCATAGTCGACGTAGACATGGTAAACCGGAATGGTTCCAGCTTTGAGACCAGAACCTTTCCCTAATGGACATTGCATTCTGCTGGACATGATTACCCGTCAATACCGTACGCGAGTGAGAAGAGCACGTTGCTGGTGGGATGATTGTTGAACAGATAAAGGTGAACTGCAGACGGAGCGAGTGGTACCCATGCCATCTCACGAGGGTCTGTCATTTTCAAGAATATCCCGAGACTATCAAGTTGGACTACCTGTAGGTCAGCTTCACTCAAAATTACTGGTACCGGACTTGCGCCGGCAGTGATGTACGTGGAGATGGCTCCGATGTTCTGTGGAACATCAACAACGATACTAGAACCTGCTGACAATATCACAGATCCGATGCCAGGGTATCCAGCGATGATTGGCGCAAACGTAGGGGGTTGTTGAGTGCTAGCTCGAACTCCCGGCACCACCTGAACTGACACATCGTATTCGACTCCAGGGAACACGAAGGTGCCAGGAGTGGCGTCGTAGATGGTCACCTTGCAGGCTTGTCCCATACCGCTGACGCTGAGACCGTTGATGACACTCACGACGCGGCGCACCGAATTACCTTCGCAGGACCAAATGATTTCAGCTATGGGATTGAGAATCAACCCAGAGAACGTCTTTGGATCGACCGAGAACTGGACGGTATAATTACCAGACTGCTCAAAAACGGCCTGCAGTTGCACAGCCTTAGTTTCTCTCGGCTGCCTAGCAATCAATGAACCAGTAGCTGACCAACCGCCACTTTCAGACCTCTGCTCAGCCATTTGAGTATCTCCGTATTCAATGCAACCTGTAAAGAAAAATATTGCGACGAGTGCGTATAGAAACTTCATGATGATTCATTCTCCAAGCTCCCACGCAGTATCCGAACAGAGTACTGCGAGTGGTACAGTGGGATTTGCCACTGCTTGGAGTCTACGCGCGGTTCCGATAGTCATTCCCAGTTGAAACGCTTTTTTCTCTTCAGCGTTCATATTCTCAGTAAGATACGAGATTTGCTGGGGATTGTTCGAGTAGCAATTGCCCTGGTCGAATGCCCGGACAAGATGGGGTGCTACCAAAGCACCTCGAACGGCGTCGACTATCGGGTTAGATTCCCCATTGACCATCAATAAAGACGGCCCATGGGTCAGTACTCCGAGCGAGTACTCCCCAAGCGTCAACAGCAAAACTGCAAGACCGGCGCCCGAGTATCGACCAGTAATGAGGTTCTTCTTGAGCAAACAAGCATCCCCAATCACTTCGTTTTTCTCTGGTATGTCAATCCCAAAGATCTGCGACGACTCGAACTCTTGAGGATTCTTCTCGATGAACTCCAGAATCATCCTCTTGATTTCAACAGCCCTGGCAGATCCCTTTTGAGCTTCGCGCCCAATGACGACCAAAGAAGCCGATGCTATCTGGTCACCCAAACGCGAACGTGTAACCAATTCCTCAATCGTCTTCTGTGTATCGTCAGGCATGGCGTAATCAGCGCCAAGCCCGCTCTTTCGACACGGGCCTGGCGGAGCCTTTATTTTGCAGCGGGCTTTGGAACTGGCGGAGCAGTAGCCGGCGGCACTGGCGGCGATGGCGGAGATGCAAGTACTGGGGGCAAACTGTCGGCGGGAGGGGCGGGCTGTTCATCCGCGCTTTCCCGCTCATCGACTTCATTCTGCCCATTCGCATTGTCGATAACGGCAATGAGTTCGAGGTCTTCTGCATCACCAGCATCGTTGTCAGCGTTTTCATCGGTGTAGTCAATGTCACCGTCGAGGTCGGCGTCCTCTTCTGCGCCGTCCTCTTCAGTTTCAAATTCGTCAGACGAATGAAAATCCGTCACGTCTTCAGGAAAAACCTCCAACATTTCTGCCTCGAAAACGAGACAATCGGCGTGCCGACGAAGATGGCGAGCAGCACCCGTAGCACCTTCCCCTGCGAATGCTGCTGCAACCTTCCGCACGCCTTCGATGTTCGGAGACATAATGGCACGAGAGAAAACCGCTCGACGTTGAGCTTTCACCGCGACCGGCAGTTCCCTGAGTGCTGCACGTTGCCTGAGTAACCGTGCTTCCGCAGCGCACCCCTCGTCTTCGTACGCTTGAGCAAGTTTTCGTAGAGCTTCTGGATCCTTCAGCGTCACTAGAGCAGCTTGGTAGACACGCATTCGCGGCGCTGTCATACCAACCTTCTCCGGACGTTTCATGGCCTTGTAGACTGCGAGACCTACTGTGCTGACGATGAGGACGGGTACTAGCATGATGGTGGTTTCTCGGACCTAGTTGGGCGGTGATTACGGAGTAATCTTGGTCAGAGCTTCAGTATACATCGCCTTGATAGCCAACGCTATGACGGCGTAGTCTGTAGCTGTGACGCTGGTAGGCGAACGGCCTTCCAGAGCTCCGGCGCAAATGGCAGTCAGCAACGCGGCGCTGGACGCTGAGGCGCCAACGTCGAGCGTGCTCGCCCAAATCTGAGCTGCAATGGCCGCTGCCACGTTAGCCTCGAGGGTGTAGGCAGTGGTGACGATATCCGTCTCCGACCTGCCAGCGATGAGTCCTTGGAAGATTCCTGCGACCGCAGCACTAACCGTAGTTGCTTGAGACATTTTTCTTGTTTTTCCTTTCGTGCCAATCCTAGTTCTAAGAACTAGAAAATCTTCAGTTTGCGCATGTTTCGCTCGACGGATGCTGAGCGGTCAGCGCCAAAATAGTCAACATCTTCGACGTACTGGATTGGTGCCACTTCATTCTTGCCCATCCCAAGTACTTTGGACGGGTCTTCCCAGCCGTTCTCTACTTCAACAAGAATGTGGAAGTCGCGAACGAGCTCAGGAGCATGTGGGCGCACAATCCAACGGAAGGTAGCCTCGCAGGGGATCTTAGCAGCACGGTACTCAGCGATGAGTGCCGCAGCGAGCGACTTACAGTCGCCATAGCCCAATTGATATAGAGCCGGAATTGGTAGCCATTCGTCTACTCGTTCGTAGTACACTCCAGAACGATAGAGAGCAGGGGTCTTCGGATGGTACTTGAGATACGACTCATTGAGTCGTACAAGACAATCCAGAAGAGCACGCAGAGCATAGGCGTTTTCTACCGGGGAGGTGTCCGGTGAGAACCAGTGATACATATCGAAGGGGATTATGTTGTTGCTCACTGGGTCTATGCTTTCTGCGTGCCATTCCTTTCAGCGAAACACTCGTGATTACGCAATCACGCTTGCGGGACCCTTGAAGGTCACGCAGAACTGCGTAGCCATACCGGAGGTGAAGCCTGGCGGCACGTAGCCACTGTACGTCCCGAGGACGGTGGCACGGTTCGCGGGGCTCAGGGTCGGCATATCGAGCGACTGGCCAACGCCTTGCGCATTGTAGTTGAACGCGTCTTCAGCGCCGGACCCGACCGTAACGGAAACGTTCGCAACCTTGATTTCGTTGATGAACACGAACATGGGGCTCGGTGCATTCATCGTAACCCGTTGCGGACGGATTGTCGTGTCAGGCTGTCCAGTGATGGCGATGCCGGCGCCGGTCCCGATGACAATCGCGGTCGAAATCGAGAACGCATAGCGCTCGACCTTGACGTTGCTGCCGCGGTTCGGTTCCAGAATCGACGCTCGTCGCTGCGTGCGAGCCATCTCGGTCTTCCGCTTGTTCCACGCCGCCAACATTTGGGGATTCGCAGCCCGAGCGGGCCGACGAACTCGACGAGCAACAGCAGCAGCACCAACTTCATCGCCGAACTCGGCGCCGATGTCAACGCCCGTGTCGTCACCGTAATCGTCACCTACGTCATCGCCGTAGTCATCGCCGAATTCACCTGCAAAGCTGGAGCCGAAGGTGGCCGGGAGAACGCCGAGGATAGCGAGGGCCGCTGGGTCACGACGAGCGAGTAGAGAAGCATTAGGAGCACGCATGATTACCTCCAACAGAAACACGATTGCGGAATTGCAATCGCTCAACAGCACAGAATGCTGTTAGAGACCTTTGGCGCAGGAGAGGATTGGGTCCTCATCATCTTCGCCTGAGACTTTGGTTCCGAGAGTGACCTTACTCCTGGTCAGTCCACCGCCGAACAGCGCATCCGTCTTACGGAACGCGTATAGCGTGAATGACGCAGCGGCGAGGTTATTGCACTCGGTCGCCAGTCCCATACCCTTGTGCGCGAGAAACGCGCCAAGACCAAGACCGACCAGGCCGGCACTCAGGTCAACAGGAACCACTGTCTTGGTGCCGACGTCTAGACCGACTGAATGTTTGACCACTGCGAGCAGCCCGCCGAACAGAGCCGCTTCGCCGTGTTGGCGGAACATGTTCTGCTGAGTGTGAGGAGCATGCAGGTGGGCCAAAGCGCGGCTGCCGTGAGTACGGGCGAGTTGCGACGGGCTTGCGCCCAGATGCTTCTCGAGGAAACCAAGCACTGCACCCTTCCGTTGAGACGGAAGATTACTGCCAGCAATGCTGTCAAAAACTACTAGTTCGTTTGCACGCATGAGAAAGGTTCCTTTTCTAGCTAGAGCCTTGAGGCCTTCACTAGACAGGTATCACGCGTGAAAAAGACGGTCAAGAATAGCTATACGCTAATGCGCATACTACCTTCCGCCGTTATAGCCCTAGAGCGCGAGAAACTAACGCTGCGATTAGAAAATCTCTACGTTGCGATTGTGTCATCTTTTCTGGCGGACCCGATGCGAGTTCGAAAACGAAGTCGTGATAGATACGACTGATTGTAGTAGTCGGAGGTAGGGTTGCTGGTCTGGCCGGTTGCGGCATACGCGACGGTGCGTGTGCCCTGAACACGGCTTCACTAGCGTTCTCCAATGTTGCAAGCGGAACGTTAGGGTTATTTGAACATAGACAGGGATACGAATTACAGAGAATACACGAGTCGATACTATTGGAATGATTCATATAATTGACTAGAACAGGTATATGCCATCAATACTATTGACAGCATATACCTGATTACGAATATTGTCAACCAGCAACGTACTCACTCTTGAGCATGGCTTCAGTCTTGTTGCAACGAAGTCGGCGTCTACCAAGTTCGCATGCACGAAACCATGTTCTAGCTTCGATTGTACAATATCGAGCAGGCTTGTCGATGTCCCAAACGCGCCATGGTTCAGGATTCATCGGAGGCGAACGTAGGTCTCTTGCCATTAGACTACGGTCTCATCATGACAGGTAGGTTTACGTATCCGTAGACAAGAGAACTCGGAAACAACCCTATCCAAAAACCTCTCTTCATCAGAAGACATACCGTTACGGCAGACGTTCATGCCCGTGGAGTATTCGGCTTCCTTCTCTTGACTCAGTACTCCACGCTTTCTACGCTCTGTAGCGAGTCGCTGAAGAATACCAATGTACGAAGCTACTCGATTGGACATATGAGGTTCAGCAACAACGCGCCCGCAACGGCAGCGCCAGTGAATAATCTTGCCGAGCATCACAACCGGGCGAAACGCATCATGTTTGCATGTTGTCCTGAGACAAGCGTACTGGTTCATAGTTTTTTCAAGTCCTTTTCTACATCAGCTGATGTGTATCCACGTACCTGTTGAATTCGTGTTGCGTAATCTTCGTACTCACTTCGAAGACGAGCTTCTAACCCGTTGAGCGCATTTAGGGTTTGACCAGTGATAGAGCTCCATCTACGAGGTTCAGCTTTGAGCTCGCCGTCAAGTATGCACCTGACATGAGCGTCGAAAGAGCATGGTAGAACTCCGTAGACGGCGAGTGGCAATTTGCATGACCATGCCATTGCAGGGTCGTAATCAAGTCGGTACAACATGATTGCCCGTTCGTATCCCATGTTCCATTCGTGCGCTGTATCAGCTGTTATGAGGGCTAGATTAGGCCTCCACGGATGAAACTTGTCCGTTGGTACTATCTTGTACCGCGTCAAACATTCAAGCATGCATGACTGCTTGTCTATCAAGTCGGCACACGCGCCGAGGAACCCATCGTTCCATGCAGCTCGAAGTAGAACATGTTCTACTAAGTCAAGACCAATAGGTTGAAATGGAAGTTTGCGCATCGCGTTATAAAGCCATGCGCAGATGCGACAGAGTAGAGCTTCTAACTGAGAGGTCATTCTGCAGTTCTTCCTAGAATCTTGGCAGCAGTAATGAATGCTGCTGACACGTCTTGCGGTTGTATGTTGTAGATGAGTACAAGTTGGTTGATAGATTCGACCATCAGGGCACGGTCGAGTGCTGGGCGCATTGCCGGAGAAGTTCGAGCACCGACAATGCGCCCTTTGCGCCATGCAATATCGCGCTGCTCAATCGACTGCAGGTCGTCATAATGAAGCTTTACAGTGCTCATATTAATGTATCCAGAATTCGTGCGTTGTGTCATGGTGCTGATGAGGTTACGTGGTTGATTGGGGCTGGCTTACATCCGCAGTCAAAGACTGTACAGATGAAGGCTAAGAGTACGTAGAATGCTGAATGTGCGAATTGCCGAATGGTTTTCATGTTCGTTCTGCCTGAGCTTTAGCTTTGAGGTATGCGGTTCGGATGATTGAGAATTCAGCGTCTAGCTGCTCGTAGGATACGGTTGAGCGTTCCGATTCAATGTATGCGGTCCACATTTTGAGTAATCTGGTCAAGGTTTCAGACATTGACAGTACAGCAACGTGGAGCGGTTTGATCGACTCAGCTGAGATGTACGGGATGTTGTCGTAGTCTGAGCGTTTGGTTGATACGAATAGATTTGGTGGATTCTTCAGTAGCGAATCGGAATTGGCGTACAGGATAGGTTCTGAGCTGTGGTTATTCGTCGTATTTTTCATCGTCGGTTTCTCCTAGATAGAGGTCTTGACGGTTTGAATGTTTTTGCCGTGAAGATCTGATGTATGAATGGAGCATGACATCGGTTGATGTACTGCTGGCCGTTGATGCTGCAGTAACAGCGTCGCGCGGTAGCATGTCGAATAATGTAGCTAACGGATGGGCAATGGCAATGAAGCAATCCATTTCTAATCCGTTAGTCTCGAACAAGTCGATAATCTGCTCGCACGCTTGAGCTACCATCTCGCTTAGATCTACAGGTGCTTTGGCTGCGTGGAGCACCGGAGATGAGCGCTTATCAGGCGTGCACACTATGACAGTTTGATTGTCAAGTTGAAGATGTACGTCTGTCTTGGCGGGTAACTCAGGAACCATCGGGCGCGCTCGCGGAAGCTCTTGAACTAGCTGGCGCGTGTAATCGTTCCGACTATTCAAGAACGTCCTGGCAATCAGCTTCGCAGTTACGTCGGACCTATTGCTCGCGGCCGTAACATCGCGTGCGCAGTTGACCGGAGCAACAATGATGAGGATGTTTGATTTACAACCTATCCGTTCAAGATAGTCGGAGAACATCGAGCACGCTTGCGATGTGATTGTCTGAAAAACATCCTTGGTGGTCATTGAGAACTCTCAGGAGGGAATATATCCGGGATACATTCGCAGATCTGAGCGTAGGCCGAATTCATTAGAGCTCTCATTTGCGGATGAGCTTCCTTGCTACGCCGCAATGAAAACACATGCATCCATTCGCGAAAGTTTGCCGTCATGACAATTTCAGTCTTGAGCGAATTAGGAAGTACGCTACGTGCTAGCTGAGGCGAGGCTCCGTTATGTATCATCTCGAGGTATGCAGTTTCGAGAATCCACATGGTCCGCTTCCATTGTTCAATAGCTGGCGAGGTATAGTTCGGGTCGTCATGTACGTACTCAACTGGAATGACGAATGTCAATTCGTTACCGAATCGGTCCGAAGCGTAATTGCAGTACCTAGTGCTTTCCTGAGTGAACGCTGCGATTCGATGGCGGACCATCTCATGCGTTACGCCTCGGTCAGTGATAAACCTGAATGTCGCACTGCAATGCTCAAGTACCGACAGATGTCCTCGGTAGATGAGCATCTTGACGAACTTGGCGGGCTCGCCAGTTGACTCTGACTTGTACGACGTCCGTCCAGCTGATTCGATGAAACGTAGAGCATCCTCTCGAGAAGGACAGCAGATTAGGTCAGCGCTCTGTTGAGTGAAAATAGCCAAAATTACTCCTTGGGTAGAAACTGCTTGTACGCCTGCGACGCTACTGGCCCCATTGCATTCGCCCCGGTGTAGTGGCTATCGCAATTGGCGTAGTCTAGCACTTCTCCGACTGTTGTGTGAAACCTCATTTGGCAAAAACGCATGCCGGGATAGACGATGACTGGATGTACGGCGGTTACTTCCAGTGTGTACTGGCCGTTGAATCCGGTGTCGCCGTATCCAGCCGTAATGTGCATCGCGATAAAGAGGCGCCCTATTGAACTCTTCCCGTCAATCACCGGCACGTAACGGTCCGACCATACGCGCTCAGCAGTGTGCATTAGGTAGCCAATGCCAGGTTTGAGAATCCAGCCGACGTTAGGGTCGATCTTGAAATCGTATGTATGTTGTTTATGCCGGATGTTTATTGCCGAATCAGAATAGGGAATGAGATTCTTACCGCCGGAAGCTACTATTCTACGTCTGATTTCGTCTGTCATTATTCCAGTGTATGGTTGCCCACCAATTATACAATCAGTTACATCCTTGTACACCTTGACGGTATCACCGAGCGTCAAGTCATACGACGCTGGATTGAGATGCGATACATTCCATGGATCAATCTCAATTGTACCGCTGTATTGCGCATTTCCAATAGCCGGACCTGTAAGTATTCCACCGTTGTTCATTATTTACCCTTCTTGAAGAACTTATTCTTGAAGTTGCCCTTGTAGTCCGGTCCGCAATCGGACCGTTTGCGTAACTGACCATCGTTGTCACATTCCCAAACGTATCCGCTGAAATAGTAGAATTTTCCGGGAATGAATCCTTTAGTCTTCTTTGCCATTGTTACCCCATTTCATCGAAATCAATGTCAGGTTGTTCCATTAGCTCGTCCATTATCTCCGTGAGCTCTTTCGACTCTTGCGGCGCGCTAGCCTTCTTGTAACTGACCGATTCAAGCTTTGCTTGACCTCTCAACATGAGACTCCGCCCATCTCCAAGAATGCACTCGCGTTTTGGCATTGGGTCGAAGCTCATCGCAACCTTACGTTCAACCCATTCGCCGTAGAACGGCGGTTGGTAGTCGGGTTCATCGCCAGGTTTCTTAGTTCCGTCTGCTCGGTGGTATTCGAATACGCCGTTGCGGATACGTCGGCTGAGACTGGTTTTTGCACCACAGAAACGGGTGACGTTTGCCACTTGAACCGCTTGCGATACGCCGTGTTCTTTCCAACTATCGCTGATGAGTTTCCAGTTGTCAAACACGACAGATTTTCCGACGCCGCGTCCTTTGCATTCCTTCAATTGGTCTTTATTGGGATTCATTGGGAAGTAGATCCCCGGGCGAGCGATGAACACGTTCTGTCCGATTGTTTTCGTTTCCCAGCCGCCGAGTGGTTTGCCGGTTTCTTCTGTATCGGTGAACTTCGGTGTAGGAGTAGATACTTCTTCAGTGGTAAACACGCCGTCAGTTGCGACCATCAAGCACTTTGAACGGTCCTTATGGGCGCAGATGAGGTCGAGAAGTTGGCCGCGGCAACCTGACGTAATCATCCCTGCCCAAGCCCAATTGTTGAACACTCCGTTCCCGACGCTCTGTGCAATCTTGCCGTAGCAAGAGTTGCAACCGAGCTTCATGACGATGCCGGGGCCCTCTTTACCAATCCGACACCTTTCGCGGTAGTAGTGAGCGATGTCCTTGAAAGGATGACACTCGCAGTTTTCTTCAAGAATCCACGCTTCTTTGAAGCGTACGTTCCGCGGAAAACCGGCGCGTGCAGACTTGAATTCGTCAATCCAAACCCAGCCGCCCCCTGACGTATACGGGTAGCAGATGTTGCCGTCCCTATCGCGGAAAGGAAACGGCGCCCAATGTTCAATCTTTGGAGATGCACTAAGGCCGTAATGTACAAGAGCCTGTCGCGCTCCTTCGAGCTCGTGTTCGCTCGTTGTGCGGCGCCAATGAGCATGAATGAGGCACGGGAGGAAATAGGTCTGGTAGGGATACGCGCTCGAAATGTCATGGTTGTATACAGGTCCTTCTATCTCTCCGATTACCGAGTTTTCGAACCGTCCGCCGAAGAACGCGCTGGCAATCGCTTCTTGCATCTCCTTCGGCGGATCAACCATGCAGTCCTTCACGTTCATCTTCTTGAGCATGGCTGACGCAGAAGAACCCGCGCCGTAGAACGCAGTGAGTTCGAGTCCAGCGTCCTCGTGCCCCTTCACTAGCTTGCGTGCCAACTGCGCCATGCATAGGCATTCTTCAAGGCAGTATGCGCGTACTTTCTCTTCATCTACATTCTCGAACTCGCCGCGCTGCAACTTCATAGCAGTCATACGCTTGTGAAGCTCAGGAGTACCTACTTTCCAGTCTTTCAATGCGCCGACGAACTTGGCTTGGAAGAACTTGAAGATGTCCCAAATCAGTATACTTTCAGTCCCTTTCCGAATCTCAAACCTGCTGCCCTGCAGATTGAGTTCATACCCGTGCCAAAGTACGGGGCGCGGCCCTTGTGTCTTCTTTACGCCGGTACGCTGTCGTAGTTCAGGGCGGAACAGAAGGTAGAGAAGTTCGTCATCAACGTCCTTGAGAATCTTCGTGAGGTCGTAACCGAACGCGTACGCGAACACGTAATGCGTGTTCGGTAGCGACAGCATGAAGTCGAGGCATTGGACCGTAGATAGTCCAGTCGCCTCTGCTACGTATCGTTCCTCGCCAGTCTCACTCGTGACTGCAAGCAACGTGTAAATGTGAGGGTAGCGCCCGCGGCCTTCGCCGTCGATTCCGTAGAACGGTAATGTCAGGTCTTGCTTCGGGCGCGTACTGCGGTCGTACTTCTTGCGGCCTTTCTTCTTCTGTTTTTTCTTCAGGTCTTTCGGTTCTTTGCGCCTGTCTCGAATTTGATGCTCGATATTCGGTTGGCCGCAGATTGCGCAAATTGGAAAACCGCGCGGCGCATGCCCTTGACGACTGCGGTATCCAATAGGTTCAATATCGCGCAGAACTAGCGTTTTTTTCTCTATCTTCAATGCGGTATCGAAAATACTCATTATTTGAGCGCTCCGCAGGTGCATTCAGGTTTCTTAGCCATCGCGAATACCCCTTTGCCGAGTGCTGCCAACGTCAACGCTTGGTTGCATCGGTCGGCGCACTCTTGGTCGGTCATCGGCGTGTTCCTGAAACACGTTCGCTCTGCGTCTGTCGCAATGAGCACGAATTGCACCTCGGGGCATTGCACTGCGAGCTCTGCAGTCGTCTTCTCGAGTACGGCGATGAGCTCAAGAAACTTCATTAGCGTCGTCCGTGTAGAGGTCTGCTACTTGTTCTAATGGAGATTGAGCGGTCGATATACTCAAAGCCGCTCGCGTCAGATGATGAATGGTTTCGAGATGAGTCATTGGCGATGTACACACTGACCGGTGCTTATTGTAGATCCCAATGACTACGAACTTTATGGCGGCGCCGTAGTTCTTCTCGAGACGTTCAACAGTGTCAGTACATATCCGTTCTATGGTTCCACGTTCGAATTCGTCGCAATTCATTTTGGTGCTCATATCGCTATTTTTCCCATGAATGCAATTGCGGTAACAGGTCCCTCAACTACAATGGACAGACTGGTCGATGGACTGCAGATCGGCGCGTCTACCTCTTGTTGTAGTTGCAATGTCATCTCATTGACGTAATTGACATCTCGCAGCTGGTTCGGGTCGAGATGCGTAAAGTACAACATCGCGGACACGGGTTCCGCGTTTACCGGTAGCACCATCGTATTGCCAACCAGGATGCAGACAACTCGAGTGGCTGTAGTGATTCCCCACATCAACAGATGTGTAGTCTTGAATGGTACATCAGGATGCGTTGAGTAGATGACAGCGTTATCGCGTACAAGACCGTGAGTGACCGGCATCATGAGCGGACGGCGGACGACTCTGGTTGGGCTGTAGTTGCCCAATAGCCTGTTTTTATGTTCAGCTGATACCCTTGGTAATGATGATAACCGATCAGTAACAGGATCGCCGCTTCCAAGTGCAATGTCCAGCGAGTCGCGCGGCAGGTAGTCGTCCTTGCTAAAGATCCCTTTGCCCATACATCCGTCATCGAGTTCCTTGTTCGTCATCGTACTTTTCCTAATACCTCTCCCGTAGCGTCGTTGTATCTAGTCAAATCAAACACATGGCCGATTATGCCGTTCATCTCTAGAGTCTGAAGGAACGTGCCAATCGGTCCTGAATACCGGTCGCCCTGGAACCACCAGAGCAAGGTATGCACTTCATACGGGTTGAATCGGAAGGTCTTCCCTTCTTGAACAATCTTCGTCCGATGGGCCCAATACCAGTAGTGGAGGCACGCTTGCCCCCTACTTACAGTGAGGTTCAAAAAATGAGAGAGCGGCGGAAGGTGAATCTCGAACGGAACAGGCTCTGAACCGGGTTCTCCTTCCGGTACCGCCAACTTCACCCGCCCTAGCCTACGCGTTTGCTGTTCTGACATGTCAACGGTTCTCCAGTGTCCCAAGAGGTCCCTGTGTTGCGTTCCCAAAGCTTGCGGGCGCTATCCTTGTTGTGGATGCACCCTCCGGAGCCTATCCGGTGCGGAAAGTGGTACGCGCCGCAAGCGCACACTGTCCACTTCGAGTTCAGCTGCCTGTGATAGGCGCATCGCGGCCGCGCCTTCGTGCAACCCGGCAGGGTGCACTGGCAGGCGTGCGTCTTCTTCATCTACCCCCTGGTAACCTTAGGTTTTTTTCAGCCGTGAATCCTAGCTGAACTAGGCCATTGACGTACTCTAAGGCTGTATTCAAGGCTGTTACGTAGCTCTCGAAGTAGAGTGTATCGTCGCATGTTGACGGTACCCATACAACGTACTTGTAACTAGTTTTAGAGGATGATTCAATAGCTACCGCAACACGTTCTTGTTCTGTGTCGGTAGCTGTCTTCAGGTATCGCTTGTACCAGAAGCACGCTTTGACTCGATACTTGTCGTATTCAACAGTCGAGGCTAGTCTGTTGGCGAGATCTACAACTGCTTTATTCTTGTCAGACAGAATCATCGGTTACTCCTTCTTACGGTATCCAGTTGCCATCTATGAAAATAGTGAATACTAATCGCTGTTTACCTGTATTATTGATGGTGTATCGTAGTACGTCGCCTACTTTTAGATCCTTCCCTACGATTTTCAAATCAACGAATTCCTTGAGACATTTGAGGACGCTCAAAGATACCGCGGTACCGACTACAGTCTCGAATCCGATACGCGCGTCACGAATCATCAGTTCGTACATCCGAGTACCTTCAACACGGATTCCAGTAGCCTTGAAGTTTAGTCGCGGTGAAAAATGAACAGTCTCGCTGGTCATAGCGTTCAGTTCGTGCGCGCATTCGAGTCCTGTAGGAGTCACTTTGAATTCGATAGTCATTGACCATTCCTTTTCTTTGAATGCTTAGATTGTTTCCTAGCAATGCGTGCATATGCCCTTTCGACGGCTATAAGTACGAAAGTGCGTTCTATAGCATAACGAACCTCTCGATTCAGATAGCGTCTCGTATCATTTTCATGTAGTTCCATTTGCTGTTGCGGAGTTAGTTTTGGCATTACTGATGATACTTTCGCTATAGTACGAAGTCAGCTGAGGGGGAACCTTTGAAGAATGAATATAGAGCATGTAAAGGCATTCCTCGTTCGTTAGCCTCATTCTCCATGATAGCCTCAAATTGAGGAGTGCCATACGCGGCGTTTAGTTTAGCCGATAGTTTCGACTCTTCAGTTTCTACGAAGCCATGAATTCCTGCTAGTATATCAGCAGTTGAATCTACCATATGGATGGCTTCTAGTATTGTACCATACTTCACTTTCTTGAAGTGTGATATGGTAGTGTCAATTGCTCTGTTCTTTATATGGTCAACTTTCTCAAACTGACCTGTCATGATCTTGTGC
>Ga0210136_1000004_pt1 | contig 39042 bp, 54 predicted proteins | sample WestPond_Cattail_3_FD_185583 | JGI IMG/M metagenome (GOLD analysis project Ga0210136, IMG submission 185583) | Wetland microbial communities from the San Francisco Bay, California, USA, that impact long-term carbon sequestration -... | ecosystem: Environmental > Terrestrial > Soil > Wetlands ... | reverse complement strand
TTAACTATAGAGTGCAATATCTCTACTACTGACTTAGCGCTGACCCAGCTCCTAACAAACATGTACAGGTGTAGGCCGCCAGACTTCGACTTGAATGGTACAAGAGGAAGATTATTACGCTCAATGGCGTCAACATAAATCTGCAAGTCGGAATCATATACGTCGAGGTCAATAACGCCAAACTTAACTTCATTCTTTTCGTTTATTGGTATGATACCTAAACCTTTATTACCTGCCAAGTGTTCCTTGTACTCTTCCATTGTCAGGAGACGATTAGTTACTGTACTGTTAGTGCCAGCTTCTTTTCCGGCGTCAGTGAACTTATAAGCATGCACACCGAAGTTTAGCGTGTCGCCCGCAAATAAGTCCATGAAGTCCGCTAGGATGAGCGACGTTTCTTGCATCGGACAACTCCACTATAGATAGTTTATGCACCACGCTTGGAAGGGAGTTTCTATTAAGTCCTTTGCGCCCGGCCCCCACTCATAAGGTTTACCCATTAAGCGTTTGCTTGTTTCCTCAACAGCGAGCAAACTGAACCACGAGAATAAATCACGCTCTACGAGTGGAGGAGCTATTAAGCGCTCATCGCTCGTTTCGTTAGCAACTTCGCCCAACTTTTCCCAGTGCTCAGCGTAAGCATGCATACTTACAGCGTGATGAAAAAAGTGGCCTAACTCTAAGTCTGGGTAGCGCGTCAATAAAGCTATGTACATCATTTCCTGTACCAACGTAAAGAATGCTACGTCATAAGGAACGCCGCGCCAGACGTCGTTAGAACGCATGAAGGAATATAATTCGAGCTTGTTGTTGCGTATTAGCGCCTGCAAGAACATGGTACACGGATTATCACGCGACTCGCGGGCATCGGAGCGATCGTATATCGTCATCACAGCTTTGCGCGTGTTTCTGTCTTTACTAAGAGAAGAAATGGCGTACCAGAATTGTGTGTTGCCGTTTAGCTCTTGAATGCCAAATAAGCGATAGCCATAAGCAGAGTTGACCGTTTTACCATCGTCGCTGATCTTTTCCCAGAACGTTGAGTAATGACGAATGAACGACAAATCCGTTCGACGCATCAAGAAGAACGTTAGTTCACCTACGCAGTAGCGCATGTCCACGTCGCGCGCTTTTGACGTTATGAAGCGCTTCGAAGGGTGCGGCAATTCTATAGTAACATCGGTCAGTTCACGCGTCATAAGGCCACGTGGACCTACGTCACGTCCTGTATGCAAAAGCAGACTGGCTAATTCACGATAAGCGCTCGTCATGTCGTCAGCTTTCAGGTAAAGGCTCATGCGCTTCTCCTTAAGTTATAAAGTGGACCGGGGCGCCTCGTCCGGGCATGATTGCCCCGGTCCACAACGCATTATAGGCGGCATGCATTTAGCTTACAAGGCCTCGAACCTTGTGCTAAAGATGGTTGCCGCAAGGTATGCGGCTATAACGAGCCACACGAGACCCTCCTAGAACTCGGTCTCGGGCAGACCCTGAGCCGGTGCCTCGAGCTGCGCGTAGTCCACGCGCTTCTCGGGGAGTGCGAGGCGCTCCGTCTTAGTCAGCATGTACTGCTGCTCGTTGACGTACGAGTCGAAGATCGGTCGAGGGATGTACCAGTCCCAGTCCTTCTTCTGCTTGTACTCAGTCTCGACGCGCCAGACGAGGTAGTACGGCTTCGCGCGTACGCGACCGCCGCCGGGTTGTTCCATCATGTGCGTCATCATGAGGCGGTTCCACTCGCGCGCCGGCTTGATTGCCGTGGACGACAGGGAGAGGACCATCGGACCTTCGCTCTCGTGCCCCTCGATGAGAACCATGTAGACGTAGTTCTCCTGCAGGAGATTGCCGTCCTTGGTCTTCCACTTGCCGAACGTCTTGTCGACTGCGAGGCGCTCGGCGTTTTCGACGGTATGGTAGCCGACGAAGCCCTCGCGGTCCGGGCGCCACTCGATGTAGATGTGGTCGTAGTTGAGTACGATCAAGCGGATGGCGTCGCCGTACACGTCCTTCGTGACGGTATTGAACCATTCGCCGGCCTGGGCGCCCTGGATGAACTCAGGCTTCTCCCTGTTGATCTGCGGGCTTCCCTTCTGTATGATGCGAATGAAGGGAACCGACATGGTATTCGAGTTTATCTGCTCGAATCCCTTCAGGTCGTCCTCTTCGATGTTGAAGGCCGCAGCCTTCAGGGTGTCTTTTGCGTTCTCCATCGCGATATCCTCCGCGCGGTGAGAATTAGCACGCTAATGCGCGCTATAGCTTAGAAGCCTTGGGCTCCTCGAGCTTAGTGTTGAAGAAGATGAAGACGTCGCATATTGCGGCTACGTCTTCCGGGCACAGGAACGTTCCATCTTCGCGTCCGATGTTGCGCTCATCTTCATCGATGCCGACGCCAAGAAGTTCCTTGAAGTACTTCTTAAGCGTCTGCGGGTGGACGCCCTCTTCGTGTTCGTACTCAAAGCCCGAACCGTCGAGAAGCGCGAAGAGCTCGTCCTGTTGTGACTGTGGCATGCGCTTAAAGGACACAAGAAGCTTGACGATGTCCATCTCGTCGCGGATCTTGAGCCAATCCATAAACGCTTGCTTCTTTTCGTCGGGTACTGTGACGCTCATGTCCTCCTTGACGATGACTTTCGTCTTGTCCTTGAGGCGAATGTCCGACAGTCCGCGCGATCGTAGAAGCGTCGGAATGACGTCGCGTCCGAGGCGTAATTGCTCCGTCGTAAGAGTCGAGAGCTCTTCTTTCTTTGCGTCAATCTTAGCGTTGCACTCCTTCAACGCCTTTACGTGACCCGCTAGTTGCTCGAGCACATCCTCGGTGGGCGCTTCTACCACCTTTGCGTCTCGAATCAGAAAACTCGGTGCGTCGTCCATGTTCCCTCCTACTAAAATTGTGTGAACTTATGCGTATAGAGCTCATAGAGTTCTTTATTACCAAATAGGAAAGCGTGTGCGCCCATAACACGCTCATATACTTCTTTATCAAGCGCATCAAAGTCGTCTACGTGATAAGTCACGCAGTGATGCGCAATGATTGGTGCTATCTTGCCTTCTTTCTGATCTTCTTCCGATAGCTCCTTAAACTCAGCTACAAGATACTCGAAGTCAGCGATGCGCTCGTTGAAGCAATACATCTTGTGCTGAAATGAGTCGAGGTACTTCTGAGGTCCTTTCCAGTTGCTCGTCGTCTTTATATCGCGTATAATATTAGGCCACCACGCATCCATCTTTCCGTAAAGACAGAACTCGTAGTCGCCGCACTTTATTATTTTGCGCGTCTTTTTCTGAAATCTACCATGCTTGCATTTTTCTACAAACCACTTGAAGTGTTCACTGCCCTTATCGACTGGTTCACGGTCCGCGTAAAGGTAGACCATGTCCTCAAACTTCTTGCCTAAGTCTAAAGCATAGTGCGGACCTTCCTCCCATACTCTACCAAGTTGATTCAGTAAGTCCTTATCAGCCTTTTCGCGCCATGACGGTGGGCAATTGTTTACCCAGTCTATGGCGCTAATCAAAGAGGGCGTAATGAGTAAGCTCATATGTTCTTCTCAATATCGCCTAGATGCTGATCGCTTGGCGGGCTTACCTTGGCAAACACGCCGAGATATTTTACTGTGTTGGCTTCATCATAGTAAGCAAAACCATGGGCAAGCGCAGCCAACGCTTTGCCCATGGCTGACTCGCTCTTACCCGTCAAACCGCGGCACTCGTCTTCGGCGCGCTTTCGGAAAGCATAGAAGTCCTCGTCACTAACAACGGCGAAGATTCTTTTCGGCATAGTATCTGTCTCCTTTCCCTGTAGGCGCCCTGAATAAAGTATGTGATTAGCGAATCGCTCAGCGTGTTCAACTGTCTGTTACGACCAGATGGATGAGGTAGCCCCACCCACCGATAATCTTCGGCCGTCCAACATGGACTTGTTTCGTGCTTCGTCGAACCGCCATACGCATACTGTTGTGCAAACTTTCCGACTAAGTATACTTGATCAGCCTTACTCGAAAGCTGACGTATGCTCTCAAGTCTGTCGGGTAGAATGAACTTGAAGTCCTTCATAGGACAGATGTTTACTAGCGATGCGACCTTAACTAGTTCAGCCTGATCCCTGACGCCAAACCAGCGCCATAACCTACCGGCTGACTGGCCCTCGTAGAAAGGTCGTTCGCCGGCTTCACCTATGATGAGGACTTGCATGTGTGCTTCTTTAACTAAAACGTTCAAAACTGCACCTCCTCATCATCGGAGAGAAGTTCCTTGAGTGAGACACGCTTGAAGTAGTCGTTCATGTCGCGCCCTGCTTTTATTGACTCATACACTTTTTCGTCCACAGTACCGCGCACTATGACGTCCTTGTAAACGCACGTGCTTTTAACGCCGATGCGGTGCGAACGATCCTCCGCCTGAAGGCGCTCTTCCGTGCGGAACGTGTTTGAGTAGAAATATTGAAGGGTTGCGTTCTGAAGGTTGAGGCCAAAGCCAGCTGTCTGCGCGTTTCCGATAAACACGTCGTATTTGCCTGCCTTAAACTCCTGAATGATGAGAGAACGGTCACGGTCTATGGTTCCACCATAGTAGAGTGCGCACCTATAGCGCTTGTTCATCACTTCGTATATGTGTTTAAGTTCCGGCACGAAGTGAGCCCACACTATGACCTTAATGTCGTCGCCGACTTCTTCCATGTCATCCATGATTGCGTCGAGCTTGACGCTTGACTTGCCGATGAGCATTCCAGAACCAACGATCTTTGTGTACCATCGATGCTCTTCGGGACTGAAGTGTTGCTCTTCCTCCATGAATGGGAAGAAGCCGCCTGCGACCTGCATCAAGCGCGTCATGAGCGCGGCCTTATTCATAACGCTGAGTTCTTTGTCGCCATACGTTGCGAGTAGGTCGCGCTTCAAGTCCTTATATACGCGGTATTGCTCGTCGCTCATGTCGACGTACAGCTTCTCGTACACTTTCGCAGGCAAGTCTAGACAGTCGTCCTTGCGCACGGAGAACGTGGTCGGCGCAATGTAGTCGCGCAACTCATCGAGGCGCTTGAAGCGCGTAAACTCCTTGGTCGTTTCTATGAAGCGTACGCTCTTCTCAGAAACGCCAGTAATGGCGGCGATAGCCTCATAGTCGTCGGGCATGAGGTCGCCATTGCGTGACTCACGCATGCGCCTCAACTGTGACTGAACTATGCCGAACGTCTTCGCATCGATCAGCGTCTCGAAGCGCCCGCCCGTATGCGGATTCGTGCCGCGCATCATTACGCCATATCGGTGCTGGTACACGAAGAAGTTGCAATTGAAGAAGTTTGGCTTCAGGAACTCCATCATGCTCCACAGGTCAAACGGACTCTTAGCCGTGGGTGTTCCAGTGAGTATCGCGCGCTGTCCATACTTCGTCAGTTTGTGCACGGTCTTCGTGCGCTTTGCTGTATGATTCTTAATGCGCGTTGCTTCATCAATGACAATGAGCGGCTTGTGTAACTTAACGAAGTCCGCCACGTAGGGTATGACTGTGTCAGCCTGAAACGCTTCGACGTTGATCGAGAGCACCTTCAAGAAGGGCATCTCCGTGACGATGAACTCGCGAATCGTCTTGTTGTACCAGGCGTTGCCCACCTTGCCTGAATACCACGTGAACGGGCGATAGTTGACTGGGCAATGCTTCTTCAACTCTTCATCTATCCACTGCTCATGTACGTGGTTAGGCGCTATGATGAGTAGCGCGTTGATCTGGCCTGTCTCAAACTTATGGGCAGCGATGTCTATCGTCGTCTTGGTTTTGCCTGTGCCCATGTCCATGAATAGCGCGAAGTACTCGCTGTCCTTGAAGCGCTCAAACGCTTTAAGCTGGTGGGCGTAGGGTTGCGTCTTGAACTGCATCAGGGGCGCTCCGTCGGATAAGGCTTATTGCCCGGGGCAAACGTAATGAACTTTCCGTGCTCATGCACGAGCCAGTCCCATCTTCCATCAGTATCGCGGTACTTGACGGGCAAGTTACCGTGCAGTTTTACTACTTCTTCAACGACAGCTTCAGCGTCATTAGTGACGCTCATGGCGCCATCATTATCGTCGATTACGTATATGATGCCACCTTTAACGAATGAGTCATAGTGCGCTCTGCTCATGCTTCCTCCGTCAAGACGACTTCCACCTTTGGTAGGTTGGCCTGAACTAGGTGCATATCATTAAGCGCGCTCTGGCCGGCCATGAGCAATGAGCCTAATACCATCCACTCTTGGAGGCGCAGTACAAAGGTGCCTGCGTTCTGCAAGGCGTAACCTTTCTCGCCGACAAATAACGTAGACTTAACGTTGCCACCGACGTCTATCTCGGCACGCACTTTAAACACTAACACGCTGTACCTCCTACTTACGCGGGTATCTGCTCACCCGCCTCATTATAATGATATACGCTCTTCGAGTTGCGCCCTGACAGCGTAAACGGGAACTCAGTAAGTTCCTCATACGGTATCAGTGGCTTATCGAAGATGTACTCCACGCGCAGTTTTCTTATACGGTTCCCATAAGCCATGAGGAAGCGAATACTCTGCTGCGACTTCTTAGTGACGAGCGCGAACGCCTGCACAGTGAAGTACAGTCGACCGTTCAACTCTTCTGCATAGTCTCTGGGAACCATGTGTTGCTCCTACTTACGCTGCGCTTCGGCGCGCAACTTCTCGACGAAAGACTTGTAGCGCTCGCGATATGTGTCGCTCCAGCGCTGAGCGAAGAAAGAAGGATGCTCGTTGAAGTTGGTCCAGAAAGCGGCCGCGTTAAAAGCTTTTTTCCAGCTTATCACTGGCGCTTCTCTTATGACGTTCGGATCGCCTGCCCATCCGAGCTTCTTGTGCGTCTTGACGTATGACGGGTAGTGTCCCTTTAGGAACTTGACGGACGCCTTCTCGCACTCTAGGTCCCTGTACGTTGAGCAACCTCCCGGGTTGTTGACGTTGTCAGGAATGAAAAGTGAGTTCATGAAGGACGTCAGGTAACCTTCGGTGAGTAGCGTGAGGGACAGGTTCAGGTCGCAACGCGCTTCTATTTCCTTTCCCTTCCAGAAGCGATGGAAGGGGTGCTTCTCAAAGTGCGGAAGATAGATGACATACGCCATCATGATGGGTTTGCAGTAAGCTATGATGTCTTGCTGCGTTCTCGACATGATGGGGGTGAACGTCATGAGCGGCATCTGGGGACACACGAGGTCAGCTGCGTGCTGAAGCAGAATTGCTAACTCCGTAGGCGTGCACACCCTGTACATGGGCTTTGCATCTTCTATAGGATTGCGCATCGCGAACGTCAGGTCATCGTCGAGTATGATGAGCACGTTGTGCGACGATGTACGACCCATCTCCATGATGTACTTGTCGATGAGGTAGTCGTATGTCTGCGCTGCGCCATAGATTCCCGAACCGTCGTAGACAGTAAGTTCGGCGCCACTTCTGCCTACGTATTCGGCGTACTCTTTACGCTGCGAGTCATCTTCGCGTACGTAAAACCTAGGTAGCAGGTGGTCAACGTTCGGCAACGTTACTTTATTACCGCGTGATATGAGCCACTTAGCGCGCTCTCTTGACGGAATTACTAGATCATACGTATTGCTCATAACGATCCTCCATTATTGGGTATGTGCTCACCGGGTTTAAGCGGACGTACGAAGCACATGACGCGCTCATCATCTATACGCTCCGCTGCCCATACTACGAACGTTCTGGTTGTAAGCGCATTACCTGCGCTATTAATGTCTACATTGCCAATAAGTGCGCAAGGTAGTTCTAGCAGCGTCCACATCTTTGGCTGTATAGGCCACGCCTTCGGGACTGCTAAAACTACCTCGCGCACGTCTAGCATGTTACTCGCCACTTCCGCTAAAAGGATGCTTCGCTTCGTCCTCAATGAAAGCACCTATGATAGGCGCCTTCGACATGAACTCGTGCATGAACGTTGCTTCCATGCTGAGGCCATTCTTTGTGCGATACCACGCGCCATCGTCGGCTTGAAACCAGCGACGCATCGAAGCGTACGTCTTGCCCTTGAAGGTGGACACCTCGACGTACACGTCATGCCCGATACCGAGAAGCGCGTGGCCTTTAGCGCGCTCCTGCGCCACCGGACCTGCATCGTCGGGAGGCGCGTCGAACTCTTCGTAGCCGCGTTCGTCACTCATCGCATGTCTCCGACGTCGAGGACGCCGTCGTTCCAACCGTACCTGAGCCACTGCTCGATGCGGTTGTCCGCCGTCAGGGCCCGTATGCTATTGACGACGCGCTCTTTGTACGCTTCGAATCCGGCTATGACGCGCTCCCTGAAGACCTCGGCCCAGCGCTCGGGAGGCATTTCCTCAGGGCCCCACGCGCAGATGAGGTACTTATCCTCGCCCTTGGTTCCTACCGCGACGGGGTCGGGTAAGCGATCGTGGAAGTGTATCTCGATCTTGTCGAACTCGCCGCGCATCTGAGCGTTGGTGATAAGACCGAGCGCCTCTATAGGCGGAACGTCGTGCTTGTACTTGTCGAGCGTCGACGTCTGCGGACAGAGCCACTTGAGTGCGTTCGTTGTCTGGTTGTCCATCTTAGTCCAGCCCAGCGCGACGTCTCCCGCGTCCTGCTTCTCAAGTAGGGCCGTCAGGCCGCACTCGGCGGCAAGTCTCCTCCACTCATCCGCCTTGCCGTCGCTCAGTAGTTCTGCTGAGTCCTTCGTCCTGTAGTCAGTGACTACCATCCTGTACCTCCTACTTACAAGCGCGCCTTCGAACATGTCGCAGCGTCCATCTCGTTGACGTCGATGCCGTACTTCTTCTTGAGAAGGGCATTGAGCCATGGGCCCATCTGAGCGTGCCCGAGTCGGCGTAAGGCGCGCGTCGGGACGCCTAAAGCGCGCCGCCGACCGTACGGATACTCAGCCGAGTAACTCTTGCCTCGACCGGAGTCTTTCTTTTCCCTCTGACTGCGCTGTCTACCCATGTCTACCTCCTACTTACTTTGTAGTATCAATGATGCGAAGACCGTCGCCCGACATAAATGCTGACATCTGCTTTCGCGTAACTTCCGGATTCTTGTCTCCGCATTCTACGCATATCCATTCGCCGTTCGGACCATACGGTCGAAGTTCTGCTTCTTTGCCGCACAATTGGCACTTATGACCGTGCACATCGCATATGATGCGTATACTCATATTGCTATACCGAGCTCTAAGAGCTTGTTGCGCATTTCGCGCTCAGTATCGAAGATGCACACCATGCGCGGTGGAGAAGTGCGATCGAGAACGTAACCATAGAAGTCTTTGTCCGCCACGTAGTGAGTGGTACCTACTTCTACCCACCGCACTCGACCGTTGACGCGATGAATGATAGGCGTTGCTTCTACTGAGTGATCCGTCAGTAGTTCGTGCGGCTCAACGTTAGTCTCGCTCATATGCGCCTGTTCCAGCGCTCGAGGGCGGTGAGTTCCCAGCCCGTGTTGAGGCCGCACTTCCTGCAGAATATGCGCGAGCAACCGTCGGGAAGCGTGTAGGTCTGCGTCAGTGCTCGGTGCTCTTCGAGCGTGCCCCACTCGCGGAGAGCGTGGCCGCCGCAACAAGGGCACGTCTTCACGTCGTGCTTTGCTGCGTCAAGAAGAAGCGGAAAGAACTTGTTGATGTTTGCTTTGATGTAGCCTTCGATGGCGTCTTCTTCTCCCTTGATACCGAGGAAGTCGACGTCCTCTCCATCGCCGCTTTGCAAGATGTAGCGGTTGCTGCTGTCCAACTTAATGTAGTTGGTACGGATGAGAACTGTTAGTCGCTGGTTATCCATTTATAACCTCCCATACTTGGCTCGAGCCAAACTGTATAGATTCTATCATATATTAGATTGATTGTAAATAGAAATCTTCTCTATATATTAAAACTCGAATATATGAATTATTCTATCTTGGATCCACGCAGGCCCATGGTGCACCCAGGCGCATCGGCCTATAGAAGGTATGATCTTATATCAGAACGTACGTACGCAAGTACGCACGTGGGTGCACGTCGCCTGCACGCGTGTGACCCGCGCGCGTGCCTGTATATTAATGAAGAAACCTCGGGAAGAAACCGGTTTCTAGTACGGTTTTAAGTTATTGCGTAGTAAAGACTTAGAAGGCTACGAGAATCGGTTTCCTACTAACAGCAGTGTTGTTTCTATACGTAGAAACGGTTATATAAAAGTAACCTCCGATCCGCGTGGACCAGAGGTTATTAACTTATCACTCCCAGAACTTGATTATCATCGCGCCGATCGAGAAGACGGGTCCGGTGAAGCGCACGAAGAGCGTTCCGTTCTCTGATTTCCCCATCACCTCCGAATCAATCTTATAATCTCTTAACCATTTCTGGAAGTAGGGCGCGCGATAAGCGTCCTCTCGAGTGTCCAACTCGAGGTCCACTACGTACTTCTCATACGGATTCTCTTCCATCATTCATCCTTTCGAGGGAGACCCTCTCGGGCCTCCCTCATCATTCAGATTCCGCAATCTTTCTCGATTTCACGGAGACCCTTGAGGAGAGATATCACGAAGGCGTCATAGACGTCCCTCCGGAATCTCTGATTGATACTCATCAGGGTATCTCTTGAATCCTTGACGAAGTCGAGAACGTCATCGTTGAAATCCCCTATCACCTCCGGAGGGGTCTTTCCAAGATTAATGATGGGACCCATTCCATTAAGCATTTCTCTTAGGTCCATCTTCTATCTACCTCCTGAATATAATATATCATCATTAGGGAGGAGAGTCAATATATAATCAACCTAAATGAGAGAGTGTTAACCTCAGTTAACTCATCGATCATCGATGAAGGAAGGTTTTTAATGGTCTTCTATGTTACACTGTCGTGCACCCAGGTTCGATCCGACCTTCTTCGTGATAGATTCATTGGCTGGCCTTGATAAGTACGCACGTGGGTGCACCGTGGGCCTGACTTTTAAACCGATTTAACCTGCAATTCTATGCGTAGAAACATAGGATCCTGTGTTTCTACATATAGAAACAGCCCTGATGGACAGCGGAGAAAAGAAAAAGCCTCCCTTTCGGGAGGCCTCTGATTCTCTGATCGATTGATCTAGGCGTCGTAGTCGTCACCCTCGATCTCGGTCTCGTCTTCGATATCGTCGTCGAGGAAGTCGTCGTCCGCATCGACGTCGTCGACGTCCTCCTCTTCCTCATCGAAGTCGTCGTCGGTCTCGTCGTTGCCCTCGACTAGACCGCGCATCTCGGCGTCATCTTCCGCGCCGTTGATCTTGTCTGCCACTTCGTGGGCGTGTTCGATTGCGTAGGCAAGACCTTTACCATGGAGGGCGCCTCCGCAGATGCAGTCGCAGTGGAGGTGCTTCGCGTCGTAACACGCCTCGTCGCACCGGCGCCTACTGTTCCCATCGATTATGATCGATGCCATTGGTTCATCCTCTTACGAACCTTTCGGTTCAATCATTGAAGAAGGCCCCGGGCCAGTAGGCCCGGGGCGCGCTTCTTACAGGGCGCTCTTCTCGGAGGGGATGTAACCGTCCCAACCGGTGGGCGGGTTCTTGCCGAGACCGACGACGTTGTACGTCTCGGTGGCCTCGTCGAACTTGACCCAGACCCTGTCGTCGGGGTTCGGGCAGAGGACGAGGATGCGGATCTTGGTGACCATCTCGGGGCGGCCGACCTTGAACGCCTTGAAGACGTCCATCTCGGTGAGTCCCTTGCCCTCGGTGTAGGCCTTGAGGAAGGCGTCCCTGAGCTCGGAGTTGACGGTGCGGGTGCCGGTCCTCGGGGCCGCGCTCGACCCGCCCTTGCCGATCAGGAGCTCGATGTCCGCCTTGATCGAACCGAGCTTGTCCTTGTTGTCGGAGAGGAAAGCGATGACGCGCTTCCGCGCCTCGAGCTTCGCCTTCTTCGCGGCTTCCTGCGCTTCCTTCTTCGCGGCCTCGGCGGCGGGGTCGACGGACTGAACCTGGGCGTCCACGGTGCCGGTGGCCTGGTCATTCTTTCCCATGATATTCTCCTACCTAAAGAAGATTGATACCCCACAAGGGGTCAGAGTACGGAGGGGAGTCGGACCCCTCCCTTACGCCCACCGGCTTACTCGGTAACGAAGACCACGGTCTGCCCGATCATGTACGAGGGGCATCCGCCATTCTTGCTCATCCACCGAACGAAGGACTTGGCTTTCTCGACGGTCAGATTGATTCGACGAGCCAGGTAGCTGATGGCGTACGACTCGGAAGACTCGCCCTCGACCGCGCGATCATACATCCCACGAACCACATCCCGCTTGCTCATCTTGTACCTCCTACTAACTTGATCGATCTATGATCGATCTTTGATAATCTCAATATACCACAGTTCCTTAGTCTCGTCAACCTGGAATCGAGCGTTTCCGCTCGATTTTTTATTTGACACTCTTACAAAGAGTGTCAACCTGTACTATGACCAGAGCTTATCCTCAAGGACCTTGAACGTCTCGGTGATCTTTCCCTTTCTGATCTTGACCAGAACGATGAAGCCATTCTGGGAAAGATCGAGGACCGTCCACCGACCATACTTCTTCGTGGTGATCTTATCACCGACTGAAATCAGTTGCTTCTTCATATAAGCTCCTTATCAATCTTTGATAATACCAATATATCTCATATTGGCTAGAATGTCAATAGAGAATCAACCGAAAAGGTTGAAATCTGATAGGTTGTTAGATAAGGTTAACAAAGCCTTCTGGCTTTGGTTGATATAATAGAAGATTCTTGACGGCCTGGATCGAGCAAAGACGCATAAGTCTTTATCGTGCAATGAATTATGTGGGTGACACGCTATAGAGGTATCAGATTGATTGAATAATTCATTGTCATATATAGACTTGTTTTCTGATCCTGTCACCGGTGTCACCTCGGTGTCACTCGATAATTCTTTTTCAGATATTGAATTATGTGCACGGGTGACACGGGTGACAGTGATTTTCACAATCGGATGTTTCTATGGATGATATACATGCATAGTCGAGCTTTACACTTACTGTCACCGTGTCAATTAAGCGCCTATTTTCTTATTCTGAAAAGAATTATGTGTTGACACCAGGTGACACCAGGTGACAGTACCGCACATATGTCTATATAGGATATAGAATTAGTGGGTGACAGTGCACATAATTCATTGAAGCATAACAACTTGTGCATCGCGTCGAGTTTCTTCTATTATATAGAGATTCTGAACCATATATAGTTAATATAATATAACGTGTTTAATATGAAATATTATTATCACTTTTCTCTTGACATGATATATAATGATATTGAGAGTGTATGCATGGCGTTAACGGATGATCGCTACTACGAAAAGCTTGAACTGGTCTTTCAAGCTTATGAGCGCTCTCTCGACATTGAGATAGCGCTCACGCTCGTGCCTATGTCCGATGAGGAACGCGAGCGCATGAAGACTGACGACGACCTGAATGCGCGCATCTCCGTGTGCGATGCGAAAGCACGTAACGACTTGATGGTATCGATGCGCGAACTTGCCGAAGGCGCGAAGACGGAAGGCGTGCGCTTTCAAGCGCTTAAAGAGTTGGGTCGTACGCTTTACCCGAAGCGTTTCAAGGATGATGCGCCACCCGTAGGTCGTATGCTCGTGCAGATAGTCGACGACATCAAGCCGAAGGAGGAAGCTTGAATAACCGCGAAGTAGTGCGCTTATCAGAGCTCCTCGGACCTTCGTTCGTGGAGCTTTGGTCGCGCATTAAGACCAACTTGCCGGATGAACTCTGGTGTATGGGCGGTCGCGGTTCGCTTAAATCTTCGTTCCACTCAATCATCACGCTTCTGCTCTTGAGCATGGACCCATTAGCTCATGCGTTTATCGGTCGACGCTATGACAATGAGTTGCGTGACTCTGTCTTTGGTCAGATGCAGTGGGCAGCATACCACTTGAAGGTCGATCATATATGGCGCTTCATGACGTCGCCGATGCAAGCTATTAATGAATCGACGGGTCAGAAGATTCTTTTTCGTGGCGTTGATAATCCATTAAAAGCAAAGTCAATCAACCTCGGCAAAGGCTACATTAAAGTGGCGTGGTTTGAGGAGGTTGACCAGTACGGCTCGATGGACGAAGTCCGCTCCATTCTTCAGTCTATCTTCCGAGGCGAAGACGTAGGTCATCGCATCGCGCTCTTCTCATTCAATCCGCCGAAGTCGATGCGGTCTTGGGTGAACCAAGAAGTAGCAGTCAAGCAAGAAGGCCGTGTAGTTCACACCTCCGACTATCGCACAGTCCCGCCTGAATGGTTAGGCAAGCGCTTCTTAGCGGATGCCGAGCGCCTAAAGAAGACGAATGAAGTAGCGTATGAGCATGAGTATCTAGGCATACCCACAGGTACGGGCAACGAGATATTCAACAACGTGACGCTCAGGCCCATCACAGACGCCGAGCGCCTTGCGTTCCCGACTTATTATCAGGGTCTCGACTTTGGTTTCGCCACTGATCCTCTCTGCTTCGGTCGTATGTACTATGATCCGAAGCGTAGGCGCCTCTTCATCTTCGAGGAGATTCAAGGCGTAGGCCTTCTCAATAGAGCCTTCGCAGAGAAAGCAACACTCGACCATAAGCGTCACTTGACGATGGCCGATTCAGAAGCGCCTAAGGATATAGTCGAACTTCGCGTAGAACATGGCTTCAATATTCGAGGAGCCGACAAGCCTAAAGGTTCCGTTGAGCACGGCATCAAGTGGCTACAAGAACTCGCCGAGATTATCATTGATCCTAACTCGTGTCCCCTTGCAGCTTATGAGTACGTGAACTACGCTTACGAGAAGACGCGCGACGGTCACATTATAGCGCGCTATCCTGATAAGAATAACCACTCGATTGATATGACACGCTACGCTATGGAGTCGTTCATACTCGTTAAGCAAGCAACAGAACCCACCATAGTAAGGCCGCCACGGCCTGTGGCCCACGCCTGGAGATAGGAGAGTCAAATGCCTGAGACGAAAGAACAAAGGCTAGAGCGCATCTTCTCCGAGGCGCGCAAACTCTTCGACTCTATCTATAACGTGGCTAATGATGAGCGCGTCCAGTGCATGGAAGACAGGCGTTTCTACGCAATCTCGGGCGCTCAATGGGAAGGGGACCTCGCGGAGCAATTCGCAAATAAGCCAATGCCCGAGGTTAATAAGGTATTTCTCGCCATCATCCGAATCATAAGCGAGTATCGGGCCAATAGAATCGCCGTGAAGTTCTCAGCCAAAGATGGCGTTGAGGACCCGAAGCTCGCTGAACTGTGCGCCGGTCTTTTACGCGCAGACGAGAAAGACTCGAACGCGGAAGAAGCCTTCGATAACGCTTTCGAAGAGGCGGTGTCGGGTGGCATGGGCGCCTTCCGATTGCGGGCTGTATACGAAGATGACGAAGACCCGGATAATGACAAACAGCGCATCAGGTTCGAACCCATCTATGATGCTGATGTGTCGGTGTACTTCGACCTTAATGCTAAGCGTCAAGACAAGGCGGATGCGCGCCACTGCTTCGTAATAACGTCCATGAGTCTTGAGGCCTTCTTGGACCTCTACCCTGACCAAGACCCCAATAGTTGGGAGCACGAGCCCAATCAGTTCGATTGGTTTGCTGAAGGCGATGTTTACGTAGCTGAGTACTACCGCGTGCAGGACAAGGTACGCGAAGAACTCGTGACGTTCGACGGACCGTCGGGCGACGAGAAAGTATACAAGCGGACAGACCTAACTCCAGAGGTCCTCAATGAGCTAATGTCAACAGGCTACGTTGAAGGCTCGTCGAGAAAAGTACTGACGAAGAAAGTACGCAAGTATATCATGTCCGGTGGCGGTGTTCTCGAAGACTGCGGATACATTGCCGGTAAGCGCATACCAATCATACCGAACTACGGCTATCGCGTCGTGATAGACGGCATTGAGCGGTGTACAGGACACGTTCGTCGCGCAAAGGACCCGCAGCGCATTAAGAACATGATGCTCTCGAAGCTCGAGGAACTGTGCGCACAGCCCAGCGTCTCGAAGCCCATCCTATTTCCTGAGCAAGTTTCGCGACATGACGAAATGTGGTCGAGAGATAATATGGATAACTATCCGTATATGCTCATCGACATAGTAAAGAACCAAGATGGTTCTGTACTAGCATCGGGTCCGATCGGCTACACCAAAGCCCCTGAACTTCCCGCTGCGCTGGTCGCGCTCAGTCAGTCATCCGACCAGGACCTGCGCGATACGCTCGGAAACCCTGAAGCTGCTGAGCGCCTTCTGAGCAACGTCGCCGAGAAGACCGTAGCACGTGTCCAAGACAAGATCGACGTACAGACTGCCATCTACGTCTCGAACTTCGCTAAGACGATGCGCGCAGCTGGCGAAGTCTGGCTGTCAATGGCGCAGGACCTGTACGTAGAAAAAGAGCGCAAGATGAAGACAGTGTCGGCCGAAGGTGCCCTTAGTTCCGTGACGCTGATGTCACCCACTGTCGATCCGTCCACGAAGGGAATGAGCACGACCGGCGACCTATCCAAAGCGAAGTTTGACGTGTCAGTGGACGTCGGTCCATCTACCAGCTCCAAGCGCTCGTCAATCAGGCAGGTTCTTACTGACATGTTGGCCCAGACACAGGACCCTGAGACTGCGCAGATATTGCAGTCAATGGTTCTAATGAACCTGGAGACTGACGGTACACTAGATGTCTCTGACTACTTCCGTAAAAAGCTCGTCAAGATGGGCGTGGTCAAGCCGACGGAAGAGGAAGCCAAGGAGCTTCAGGCTGCAGCTCAAGGTGCCCAGCCTACTGCAAATGATCAGGCCCTTCTGGGAATGGCGGAGGAATCGAACGCAAAGGCGATGCTGTCGAGAGTAAGCACGCTTAAGGTCCTTGCCGAAGTAGAAAAGATTAAGGCTGAAGTTGCGAAGATTGCGGCGGATATTGAAGGCAATAAGGGCGTGCAGATTCTGGATGCTCTGAGCAAAATAAGTTCGCAAGGTGCCGTCCTCTCCGGTGGACAATAGAGAGAGAAAGGAATTAGTATGGCAGGCTTCAGGCAGCGCGACGCAGAAGGTAACCTCATCGACGATGACGAGACCGACGCACAGGACGGCGGTGAGGAGTTGCAGCAGCAGGAAGAGTCCTCGATAGACGATGAGGACCTCGAGCAGGCCGAAGAAGGCGGAGAGGAAGGCGGAGAGGAAGGCGGAGAGGAAGTCGAGGAAGGTGGAGAGGAAGTCGAGGAAGGTGGAGAACAGGAACCCGAAGGCCTCGTGCTTCGGCTCGGTGAACCTGAGAAGCCTGCGGGCAAAGGCGAGTCCTCCGTCATTCAGCAGATGCGCGAGCGCAACAAGGAACTCGCGCGTGAGAACGCTCGACTGCGGCGAGGAAGTCAGGCTGGTGCTGAAGAGCCGCTCGAGGAGCTGGGCAAGAAGCCGACTATCCAAGACTTCGAGTTCGATCCCGATGCTTTCGAAGCAGCCCTCACCGCGTACTACGACAAGAAGTCGCGCATAGACGCTGCCATCGCGCGGCGCAAGGACAAGGAGAACGAGGAAAAGCAGCGCTGGCAGAGCAAGCAGAATGCTTACCAGCAAGGTCAAGGCTCTCTCGGAGTTACAGACTTCGCAAAGGTAGAGGCCACCGTGGCCGACGTACTGAGCGTCGAGCAACAGGGCCTCATCCTTCAGGGAGCAAAGAACTCCGCGGCCTTGGTCTATGCTCTCGGAAAGAACGACACTGTGCTGCAGCGTCTGGCGAAGATCACGGACCCCGTGGAGTTCGCCTTTGAAGTAGCGCGACTGGAGGCCACGATGAAGGTAGAGAGGAATGGCAAACCGGCCACTCGTCCGGAAAGAGTCCTGACGACCGGAGGACCGAAAGGCTCCGTCGTGGCGAGCGCAGAGGAGAAGCGTCTCGAGAAGCTCGCGGAGCAGACCGGTGACTACACGAAGCTGTACGCCTTCAGGCGCAAGCAGAAGCAAAAGACTGCAGCCAAGGCGAAGTAGATAGCGGACGCGCGGGCGCCACCGCGTTAAAAAAGGTAGACCAACGGCTGCCGTCCTGCCGTATTAAGGGCGAGGTGTAGAAGCGGTCCTCGTAGTGGGACCGAACATCTCGAGCCGTTAGGAGTAACCTATGGCGAACTCACTGGCGAAAGACCTCGAAATGATTTTCGAGCCTTTCATCGAAGGGTACGACGCGGCGTGCGTCATATCCAGGGAGGCCACGTCCTCCTTCCCCGACCCGCAGAAGATGCAGCGGGCCGGCGACACCTTCTACCGCAGGCAGGTGTTCAACGCCTCGGTCGTCACCGGCCTTGACGTGTCGGCCGCGGCGAAGACCGACGTCATCGACCGCTACGTGCCGACGGTCTACAGGTCGCCCGACAACGTCGTGTTCCAGCTCGACGCGAAGGAGATGCGCGACCCGGACTACATGGCCAAGCAGGGGCAGGCGGCCGCGGTCAGGCTGGCCGCGGAAATCGACAAGAACGTCTATGCCCAGGTCGGCCTCGAAGCGAGCATCGTCATTAAGAAGGTCGGCGCCTTCTCCTGGGATGACGGAGCGCAGGCCGAGGCCAACATGCTCTCGCGCGGTCTTGCCGGTTCCGGCAGGAAGCGCCAGATGTTCCTCAATGCCTGGGACTACATGGCCGTCGCGAAGGACCTCGGCAATCGCGCCTACATGGGCGATCTGTCGAAGGATGCCTATGAGCGGTCGAGAGTCCCGGCCATCGCGGGCTTCGAGACCTTCCGCACCGACAACCTGTACAACCTGGCCGTCATCGGCACGGTCTCGGGCATCACGGTCTCGGGCAACCAGTCCTTCACGCCCACTGCCATGACTGGCAACCTGCCGACGGACAACCGCCGCATGACCCTCAACGTGGCCGGCGCCAACTACGCCAACACGAAGAACGGCGACTGCTTCACGATCGCGGGCGTCAACGCGGTGCACCAGGTCGACAAGAGCGACAGCGGCCAGCTCATGACCTTCCGCATCATCAGCGGTGGCGGTACGGCAGCCTGGGTCATCACCCCCGGCGTCATCATCACCGGCCCGTACCAGAACTGCTCGGCGCAGGCAGCCACCGGCGCGGCTATCTCGTTCCTCAACACGGCGACCAAGCCCATCAACGCCTTCTGGGCGGACGGTGCGGTCGCCCTGGACTACGGCAAGCTCGCCTTCCCCGCCGGCATGGGTGCCGAGGTCAAGACGGCGTCGACCGAGAACGGAGTCCCGCTCCTGATGGCCTACAAGTTCGACGCCCTGACGGGCATCTGCGTGGTCCGGTTCACCACGCTCTATGCCGTCACGGTGCTCGATCCCGAGTCCTGCGGCATCATCATCGCGAACCAGACCTGATGAAGGTCTAGGCCAGGGAGCTGACGAGGCTCCTTGGCCTTTAGCGCTTAAGCGCTCATCTTGAAGTGAAGGAGAACGCCATGACAGACACGAGCCTGGTCGAAGACAACAAACCCCCGAAGGACCCGAACCTGATCGAGAACGCCATCATGCTCTACAGACCCAACCCGAACGCGGAGCCCATCGACGGCCATCGCGTCGACGCGAAGCTCTTCGACAAGGACGATCCCAAGTTCGAGGCAAAGTCCGAAGGCTGGTTCGAGCACGACGAGCTCTGGGCGGAGATGGACAAGGCCGCCGCGGAGAAGGCAGGCGAAGCCGGCAAGGAAGGCGACGGGACCGGCGGCGGCGAGTTCAACCTGTAGCCTATGCGCGTCGACCCGGCACTATTGAAGGTCTTCGCTGGTCGTGTGCTAGAGGAGCTAGCTACTAGCGAAGCAAAGTCGGTCACGAAGTTCTTCAACGATCACTACGTGATGCGCGCAACATGGCGGTTCAAACCGCGGGCCAACTTCGCACGCCATGAGATAGTGCTGACGGTCGGCGCGCCGAACTACGCCGAGAGAAAGTATCGGCGACGCAAAACAGTAGGGGACAAGTCCTGGTGGTACAGGGCGTGGCCTAAGAAGGTGAAAGCATGAAAGGATCAAGGGTAACATCCGGTCCCTCTGCCGCAGAGCAACGCAAGTGGCAGGCCGAGGACGACGCCAGAACCCTTGCAAGGGCTGGTGAGATAATGGGCGACCGGGGCAGACTCGCTCGAGCCAAAACGGTCGTGAAGAAGCAGGCGACGGACGCGGCTAAAGCTGCAAAGAAGATCGGCAAGCTATGACCACAACCAAGCGCAAGCTCGCCCTCTCTGCCTTCGTCGAACTCGGGTTCGGAGGCACAGAGTTCGATATCGATCCCGAGCAACTTGTCAATGCCCTGTCGGCGCTTGACATGATGATGGCAGAGTGGGCGGGCCGTGGCGCTCGGCTGGGTTACGTTCTGCCCAATGACTACAGTCTATCGCGCTTTGACCAAGACATGTCAGTACCCGACTGGTCATACTCTGCGATCGTTGCCAACCTCGCTATATGGATCGCCCCATCACTTGGCAAAACGCCGAGTCCTCAAACCATCACTAAAGCTGATCGTGGCTGGGCCTTGGTGATGTCGAAGAGCACATCGAAGCCACGCAAGCTCGCTATGGGTCCAATGCTGGCCGGAGCGGGTGCAAAGAGCAGGGGCGGAAGCATCGTGGTCTCGCAAGAGCCGGATGAAACTATAGACGCACCCAGTGAGGAACTGGGACTGGAGAGGTCATGAGCAACCTGACAAGAACGGACGGCGTCGAAGTCGGTGACCTCGTCGTCATATGGAAGACTGCTGATGGAGACTTCCGCGGCGTTCCTCTTGACGCTTTCGTCGATGACCTGAAAGCGCTGCTCAGTCTCAAGGAAGAGGCTGACACGCAGTATGCCGCCCCCGCGGCCACAGGCTTCAACATTGCCATCCTCGGGGCCGATCCAGCCAATGACGTACACCTGCTGCTCACACCTCTTGCTGGTTACGCTGCGGGAACGCTCACGCTGCCTCCCGTTGCTACTCTTCGCGACAAGCAGGAAGTCATAGTCAACACCACCCAGGCCGTCACTGCCCTGACGGTCGCGGGCAACGGTGCCACGGCCGTAATAGGCGCTCCGACCACCCTCGCGGCCAATGCCTTCTTCCGCATGCAGTACGAGCAGTCCAACAAGACCTGGTATCGCGTGGGATAAGGAGAACAGCGTGCAGGTACCAGTGCTGACCGGCGTTTACGCCGACGAGACTGCCAACTTCCGCGAAGCCTATCCGGTGAACATGTTGCCGGTGGTGATGGAGTCCGGTCTCAGCGCGGGCTATCTGCGCGTTGCTGATGGAGCAGAAAGAATCGACTCCGGAGAGGGCATTCCTCGCGGCGGAGTGAATTGGAACGACGAGTTGTATCGCGTGTCAGGCACCAAGTTGGTCAAGGTTCGGGGCAATGGTCACGTTATTCTTGGAGACGTGGGTCCCGGTGGGCGCGCGACATTCGCTTACTCGTTCGATCGGTTGGCAATAGCTTCTGGCGGCCGTCTTTATTACTGGAATGGGTCGACGTTGACGCAAGTGACTGACCCGGACTTGGGGACTGTTTTGGGTCTCATCTGGATCGACGGGTATTTTATGACGACGGATGGCGAGTTCATGGTCGTCACGGAACTTAACGACCCGATGAGTGTTAGTCCACTGAAGTATGGCTCCTCCGAAATAGACCCAGACCCTATAGTGACGATTCTGAAGCTACGCAACGAGGCAGTAGCTGTCAATAGGTACACTATAGAGTTCTTCAGTAACGTTGGCGGGTCGGGGTATCCTTTCCAGCGGATAGAGGGAGCGCAGATTCAGAAAGGTGCCCTTGGTCCGAATTGCGCTTGCATATTTGCAGATGCTGTAGCGTTCCTCGGCAGCGGAAAGAATGAAACTCCGGCAATTCATCTGGGCGTCAATGCTGCGACGACGAAGATAAGTACGCCAGGAATAGAGGCCGTGCTCGAGAGTTTCAGTGATGAGGAGTTGGCGAACGCTGTTTTGGAAACTCACGTACATAAGTCTCATCCACAGCTCTGGGTTCGGCTTCCTGATAGGACACTTGTTTACGACATAGACTCCTCTCGCTTGACCGGAAAGCATGTATGGGTTACCTTGACGAGCGCTACCGCAGGCTTTAGCGCCTACCGCGTCATCGATCCCGTCTGGTGCTACAATGCCTGGCAAGTGTGTGATGCGTCGGATGGTTCTTTTGGTCGTATGACTCCAGACTCAGCTCGTCACTTTGGTGATGTTGTGCGCTGGGAGTTTACCACCCAGATACTATACAATGAAGGCAGAGGCGTGCAGTTTCACGAGTTGGAACTGTTCTGCTTGACGGGTCGTGTTGAAGCTGGTGACGATCCTAGAATATCAACGCAATACTCGCTTGATGGCGAGGCGTGGAGTTCGCTGCGCACGATCAAGGCCGGTGCGCGTGGCGATAGGATGCGTAGACTGTTCTGGCTTCAGCAGGGAAGCATGCGCAACTGGCGTATTCAGCGCTTCGTAGGTGATAGTCGAGCACGCATTGCCGTGGCTCGACTCGAAATAAGTGCGGAGCCGCTAGCCTTATGAATAACGCGAAGATCGCGCTTACCCGGACCCAAATAGAGAAGATCGTAGGCAAGGACGATCCCGACGCAATACGCGTCTTTGAGGCACTGTTCGATCGCCTCGACAACGTCATACCTAAGGACTTTGTGTATCGTCAAGGTCCTCACGACAAGTCGCCACAGGAACTATGGCCATGGGCAGAGTGGGAAGATGTTTCGTATGAGGAGGCGAATTTAGTTCAGCGCGTAAAAGGCGCGATGGCGGGCGATAAGTTCGCCGGCACGCCAGCTCGCTTGAGCATCAGCGTAACAGGTGGAGTTCCGACGATCACTGTAGCAGCTGGCGGCAAAGGGTATTTGTCGGGAGGCTCCGGCAATTTAACGCTGATAATTGCAGGCGACTGCACAACGCCAATGCTAGCCCACGCAACCGTAGCAAGTGGAGTGCTCACCGGAATAGTCGTGGATACTGCCGGCGCCGGTTATACTTCAGCAATCGCAGTATACGATGGCGTTGTGGCGCATGGTGATACAATCATGTTGCATGACCATTCGGCTTACGATCGCTGTGGCTTCAATGGCGGACCTGCTAATATAAGTCCATTTGGTGGCGCGCAGAATGATGCTGGCTATAGCACACTTGTATCGCGCACAATGGCACGTCACACAGGCTCTGGTACACCAAGGACAGGCAATGAAACTACTGGCGCATACGTATCGATTATCAAGTGGCGACGAGTAAAATGAGGGAGGAAAAGACATGGACCCTCTGACCCTAGGACTAGTACTTGGCGGCGCCGATTTGCTAGGCGGAATCTTCAGCTCGATAATCGGCGGCAACGCGGCATCCGACGCGGCCGATGCGCAGAGTCAAGCTGCGATGGCAGGTGTAGCTGAACAACGCCGACAGTTCGACGAGATGAAGAAGATACTTCAGCCCTTCGTCACCGCCGGTACAACTTCGACTAGCCTCATGGCAGACATTGCAGGAGCCAACGGCCCCGAGGCTCAGAAGAAGGCCCTTGAGGGAATCTCGAGTAGTGAAGAAGTCAACGCGCTCATCAAGTCAGGCGAAGAGGGAATCCTTCAGAATGCCGCAGCTACAGGTGGCTTGCGCGGTGGTAACACAGAAGCTGCCCTGGCCACGTTCCGCCCTTCGATTGTGTCGAAGGCGATATCCGACAAGTTCAGTCGCTTGGGATCGCTGGCGACATTGGGCCAGGCTTCCGCGGCAGGTGTTGGAGCGGCTGGCATCCAGACAGGACAGGGAATCTCCGCTCTGCTCGAGCAAGCTGGTGCAGCTCAGGCCGGTGGGATACTTGGTGCGGCGCAGAACAACCCGTGGAACGCTATCACTAAGGCGATAGGCACCGGCTTCGGCGTATATACGGGTGCCGGGGGAACGTTCGGCGTAACGCCACAGCGCGGAATACTCACTCCGTACGGCATGACCAACGCAGGATTCTAGGAGGCTGTCATGGGTCCCATCGATTATACAGTAAAGATGCCCGATCCGCTCGGCGGCTTCAAGGAAGGCCTGTCGATAGGCGATGCCCTGTTCCAGCGCCAAGCAAATATGGAACTCAACCGAGGCAAGCTCGCGCTTGCGCAACAGGAAAATGAGTTGGCTCAGCAGAAGTTCGAGGCTGAGCAAGCTCGCCAGGCCAAGATAAATGCTTTGTACGCAAAGCTCTCGAAGCCCGGGGCGACGACACAGGACTATATGGAGTTGGCCATGGTCCTGCCCAAAGAGCAGTCCGATGCGCTGCGCGAGGCCTTTAAGACGATGAAGGAAGAGGAGCGCCAGGCCGCACTCACCGACACAGCCAACGTGTTCTCTGCCTTCCAGATGGGCGATACTACTCTTGCCGCGAGTCTCATTCGCGATCAGGCGAAGGCGTATCGCGACGTCGGCAACGAGGCCGCGGCAAAGGTGCGAGAGAGCTTCGCGGACAGGATAGAAGCAGACCCCAATGAGGCCAATGCTGTGTCGGTGATGTATGGATATATGCTCTCCGGTTTCCCCGGCGGCGAGAAGACCATAGATGCTATCACTAAGTTGGCAACTGAGCGCCGCGCCGCGGCCGACTGGCCTACACTTCATGAGGAGAAGGTTCAGGCCCTGGCCAAGGCAAAATCCGAGGCGGAGAAGGCAGCTATCGAGGCGCAGTTCCTGGAGCGCGAGAAAATCCTCGGGCTCGAGAAGTCGGCCCTTGAGAACGGTTTGACCAAGGAAGAGATAACCAAGACCATTGCCGAGACCCGCAAGCTTGGCGCTGAGACGACCAAGATATTCCTGGACTTGGCTACGCTCGCGAAGACCAAGGGCCTGACCCCCGAAAAGGTAATAGAAAACGAGCAGGCACTGCGTAAAGAATATTTCGGCAGAGTAAGTAGCTTTCAAACAGCTCAGCAGATGTACGATAAAATATTGCGGGCTGATAATTCAGGCGCCGGCGACGTGTCGCTAGTGTACTCATTTATGAAGATGCTTGACGAAGGTTCAGTCGTAAGGGAATCAGAATACGCTGCGGCCAGAGACACGGCAGGTTTATATCAACAACTTGCCAATACAGGCGAAAAGCTCAAGTCGGGCGCTTTCTTGAGTAAGGAGCAACGTGAAACCTTCAAGCGTCTCGCCGGTGAATACGTAAAGTCCGGCGAGGCTTATGTGCATACCCAGCGTAAACAGTTCGAAAAGTTGGTCGATGACTATGGCCTTGACCGAGGTCACGTGCTTGGAGAGGAGCAGACTCCGAGTGAACTTATGCCACTGCGTCAGTTTGTTTCAAAGCAGAACCCAGCAGTCGCAGACAAGATCAATTTAATGACTGAGGAAGAGATAAAAGCAGCTTATCCGCAGGGATATGCTGCTTATAGTCGAGCGGCACAACCCGTGGTAACAGGGAGCAAATAACATGGCCAACAAGTTCGTCACGTATCAGTCCGGCAGAGACGGAACGACGGTCACTGACATCCCTGAGGGCGTCGACTTCGACACGTCCACCGAGCTGGATCAGCTCCTGGCTGCGGCGCGCAAGGCAAAGCGTAAGTCTATCTCGTGGACAGAGTTAGCCAGCGCGCAGGAGGCAATACCTACGCCTGAGGCCGCGGCGATGGTACCTATAACGAAAGGTCCCTCCACCTTTGACAAGATCGTGGATGTTCTGCACAGCGCAGTACCAACAAAGGAAGACTTAGGGGCCGCGGCGAGGGGCGTTGTCGGAGGGCTTGCCAGCCCCGTCACTACGATAGCTGACCCTATCACGCGCGTTCTCAACGACTACGTACTGCCGGAAGGAATGCAGCAACTTCCCCCGAGCGAGGCATTGCAGGTATTGCTTGACAATCTAGGCGTGCCTAAGGCCGAGACGCAAGCGCAAAAGCTTGGGCAAGAGGCGATCGCTGGCCTTGCTTCTGCGGCCTCTGGCGTAGCTGCTGGACGAGTACTTCAGGCGATTCCAGGAACGGTCGGAAAGGTAGGCGAAGCGCTTGCCTATCAGGCACCTCAGCAGCTTCTCGGTGGCGCGGCGGGCAGTGCGGCCGCAGAGGGAGCTCGCCAGCTCGGTGCGCCCGCCCTGGTACAGATGGGCGCTGGTCTTGCCGCTGGTACAGCGGCGGGCGGGTTCAGAGCAGGAGAGTCGACGGCGGGCGCGGCTCCGATCGAAGAGGCAAAGCAACTCGGAGTACGTCTCATGACTTCCGATGTCGTTGAACCCAAGACCCAGTTCGGAAGGTGGGTGCAGGGCGTCGGTGAGAAGGTGCCTCTCGGTACTAGTGGTCTACGCTCCGCCCAGCAACGCGAGCGCGTGGCTGCGGTTAAGGACCTGGTCAGAGAGTATGGCGCCGACGACTTCCGCGCTGTGGCTGACTCGGTGACTGACGACCTGCTCGAGAGTCGTAAGGTCGCCGTCATCAAGTTCGACGAGCAGAAGAAGAAAGTGATAAACAAGCTCAGCGAGGCGCCAGGAAAAGACATACCGCTTGCACCTAAAAATGATTACAGCTATTTTTACAGGGGCTTGCAGGATGCGTACGGCGATTCAAAATACGCGCGCGAAGCATACGGCAAAATAGCAAAAAAACTCGTCGATGAAGGCCTGCCTTCTCCATTGGCCGTTGAACTCATGGACAGCCCCGTAGGATCGTCTATTGCCAACGCTGTGCTGAAGGGCAATGACGTAATAAAAGTTCTTGACAGCATGGCAAACAATTCTAAGGCGAATCGCTATCTCAAATTAGTTGGATGGCGTGATCCGCAGCAGATTGCGTCTCGTATGCGCTTTGAATCTGGCGGTGGGGCGCTTACTGCGGTGCCGACCGTGTACGCTACGGCGAAGATCGACGATCAACTCGCGTACCTTAAGAGCCTCAAGACCAAGGAAGTCCAGCCGGTCATAGATAAGCTGGAAGACTGGCGCAATGCTCTCCAAGATCAGAACCTATCAAACATTGAGGACCTTCGTAAGCAGATGGGCGAGTCGTTTACTGCGGGCAATCTTGCCAATGTAAAGGGCCTCGGCGAGAAGGCTGTGAATAGCATATATGGTGTCGCTGATAAGGATGGCATTCCGATTGACGGCTTGCGCAAAGATATGTATGAGTACATCAAGGCCCACGGTACGCAGAAGGACGTCGACGATTGGGTCAATGCCAACAAACAGCTGTCGAAGATGATGCAGGACCTGAAGCTTCCCGCATTCAAGGCTACGCTGAACCGCGGCGACGTGAGTCCTGCTACCGTGGATCGTTTACTCTTCAACAAGGACCCGAGCGAGGTATTCACGCTCTACAACAACTTGTCTGATAAGGGTCGCGCTGTGGCCCGGTCTGCAATTATCGCCAAGGCTGCCCAGAAGGCTGGCAGTGGCGAAGAACTTTCGCCCGACAAGTTTGTGGCCGCAGTCAAGGACCTCGGGACGCAGACAGGTGTGTTCTTCCGAGACGATGAACTACGGCAAGTCAAGGGTCTAGTCCGCGTGATGGATTACACGAAGCGCGCGGCTTCTGGCAACTTCGTACCACGGACCGGCGAGCAGCTCGTGCTTCCCGTTACTACCGGTGCGGCTGGTATGGCTATCGGCAAGTTGCTTGGCTCTGGGGACCTTGCCACTAATTTGGTTGTTGGTACTGCAGCCTCCGCAACATATGGTCTCCTCGCTCGAGCATACGAGTCAGCCCCTGTACGCACTATCCTTTCTGAAATTGGCAAGACCGCGAGTCATACAGCGAGTGAAGCCGCAGTGATGCAACGTCTATATGAAGCTCTCGAGCGCTTCCAGCGCGATGAGTCGAAGAAGCATAAGGAACAGTCCGGCAAGCCTTACTAGGAGGTGTTGGTATGGCAATCGAGGTCGGTTTACCCTTCCCTATTTTTCTAGATGACAACGGTGAGCCTATAGAGAACGGTCGCCTATATGTCGGAATGCTCGGATTGGAACCCGTGTCGAATCCGCAACCCGCATTCTGGGACTCTGCCTTGACTATCCCCGCGAATGAAATAGTCATAAGCAAGGGGCGCGCAACTTACATGAATGCGCCCGCGGTGGTGTACACTGCCCTCGATTATTCGATGGCAGTGTATAACAGCAAGGGCAAACGTGTGCTCCAGCGCTTAGTGCCTCCCGACTCCGTGCCCCTGACTAAGCTGCTCACCGAATCGCGAGGCAACTATGTACGCTCTGCCCGAACGCCACCCTCTTTCAGCCTGAACTCCGTGGTGGAGTCCGGATTGTACTCTTGGATTAACGGAGCGTCCGCTGATATACCGGCGAACTTCGCGGCAGGCGACAGTTTTATACTACACGTGATTCGCGGAGCAGACGGTGCAGGACTGGTTCACCAGCACTTAATCGACTGCACCCTGTTCAGCGAAGCTTCTCGCGTGTCTTTGGACAATGGGACTTCGTGGTCCGCGTGGGGCGAAGCCGATGGCGTCGTCCGGTCTGAATCGGTGTCCCCTTGCACTATTCTTCCGGGAGAACATGTCCTACGCATAACTACCGGAGCGAGCAACTTTGTAGCAAACCTGCCGTCTGCCAGCGCAGTCTTGGGCGAGGAAGTTCGCGTATCAAAGATAGACGCTGGAGCCGGCTACGTTGCGGTCACAGCAGTTGGTGGTGATGTCATAGAAAATGCTGGTGTGACTGAGTGCTATATATCCGCGCAGTACGATCATATCACACTGGTCGCTGCGGCTGCGGGCATATGGCGTGTAATTGACGGAAAGTTTGAACCCAGTCATAGTCTTGATGCTCCGGGTTCACATCTAAAGTTCGGAAAACTACATCATATGCCCATGCCCTATGCCGCGGCAGTCCCTCGAGCTCTTGTTAACGGCCAACCCGTAACGGTTGACACCGTCGTACAAGCTACCGGCAATTTTGGTATTCCCGTTGGAGCAAAGGGCTTGCGCATCAAGGTGATTCTTGATCCTTATTTGACTGCGGCGGGCTCTTATAGGTATGAGGTTGCGTTCAAGACGAGTACGTATGACAACTGGGGTATGGACATGGCAATACCGGAGGCGGGAGGCTCTGGCTATGGAGCTATAGGCAATGTCAGCAAAACAAAGTATGAATTGGACATACCGCTCAACGCAACTGGACAGTTCTACTATATATTCGCGGCCCTGACCAACATCACTGTAGCCAGTTCGAAGATATATATAGTTCCTATGGGATACTACATGGGCGACTGATAAGAGGAGGAAGACGTGGAAGAACTCGAGGCCAAACAACTCACTGAACTCGCGCAACTCGTCAAGGTTCTCGGTCCTGCCCTAGTTGTCTTCATCGTGCTAGTCGCTGCTGTAGTCATCATCACAGCCGTGGCACTTCTGTCGAAAAATGGATTCATCCTTGGCAAGTTTCGAGCCGGCGTGCGCAGAACGGAGGCTCAGTCAACATGCTCACCTGTCATGGAGAGCCATACAAAGCTTCTTGAGGGCATAGGCAAGGACCTCAAGGAAATAAAACTTCATCTTGAGGACCAGGACCAGATGCTCGTCGGGCATGGCGCAGTGCTCGGAATAGTCCTCGACCAGTTTGAAGGTAAGGAAATCAATGGACAGGTGGAGGAAGCCCGCGCCATAGTCGATCAAAACAAGGCGTATCATGAGGCGCTTAAGAAGCTTCTCGAAAAGAAGGAGGCTGTGCTGTGATCTACGACTTGTCGCCATCGCGTGATAAATACTATCGGCAAAACGGTTGGGGTCCCGGTCGTAATGAAATAGACCCTGGTGTTACGTGCAAGCCAACGAGCGTGGTGATGGCTCTCGATATAGCTGGTTGGCCAATGGAACCTCTTCTTAGTGCTTTCAACTATAAGCAACCCGAGGACTGTCTTACCGCTCTTTGCCGCTCACCTGAGGCTGAAGCATACAAACTCAGCGTCGACATGAACTTGAAGGACACTCCTGGCAATGAGGTCTGGGCAGTTATTGCGTGGGCCTTGACGAAACTCTACGGCGCGCGCGTTTTCTCAGGACCGCGCTGGGCTTGGTCTATGAAAGAAGTTCTCTGGGGAATTGCAAAGCTCAAGCGGCCCTTTGCAGCCTCAACTTGGCTAACAAAAGGTGGCCACGTCGTAGATATCGTTGGCTTTGAAACAGCACAGGAGAACCTCGGCGAAGCTTGGTACGACGTGAAACTGGGCGAGTTGAGCGCCCTCATTATCGATGATCCTGCAGGCGTGCGAATGGCTGATGGTGCTTATGATCAAGCCGTAAGTGGTTATCATACGCATTATACTATAGAAGAGTTCATGGCGCGCTATTGGCGTGGCACTGGACTTCAGATCGTGAAGAAGGAGGCTTGACGATGGCGTGCGGAAGTTCGAGCAAAGGCAAGGGCGGAAAGAAGAAAGGAGGGAAGAAGAAATGAACTGGGAACTTTTCTTGACCGTTGTGGCTCAGTGGCTGGTCTCGGCCTACGTGGTCGGCTCGCTGATCCAGTACGTGAAGACTGACTGGTGGCCCGACGCGCCTTCGTTGGTCTGGAAGATCGCGATCATCGTCGTGTCGGTGGGGGTCGCGTTCCTCTGGTACTATGACAAGGCTCTGCCGCAGGTGCTCTTCAACGCCCTCGGCATCCTCGTCACCACCTTCCTGTTCTACCAGGCCATCCTCAAGCGCTTGCAGGACGTCGAGGACAAGAAGAAACAGGAGGGGCAGTGAAGTGGCGAGCGATAGTCTGCCTGCTCGTGCTTGGGCTGGCTTCCTGCGCTTCGCGCGCTCCATCGGTCCAGCCCTCCGAATCGCAGGAGCTTTCCTCGCCCTCGCTGCCCTCGGGGCCGGTTACCTTATCGCCCGAAGAGTACTTCGCGGTGGAGACGGACATACTCCAGGGACGGGAGGCATTGAGGATAGCAAAAGAGCAGTTGACAAGGGACGAGCAGCTCTTGGCAACGCTTTGGACATTCTCCGCCGCGCTCGTGCTCGCTCAGGTGCTTGATGGAATAGCGGACATCATTTGGAAATAAAAACGCCCCTCCGAGCGGTCGGAGGGGCTTTCCCTTAGAGTTCTAGTTTAGTTTCAAACTTTAGGTAAACTTGAGTCTCATTTTTTATGTACCAATGGTCTGTTCCTTCCGCGTATACTGAGTGGTCACATTCGTGATTGACGCCTAGCTCGAATGGGCCAAATAAAACACTCGCTCCAACACTGTAGTCTTGACGGAACGGAGCAAAGCTCATCGCGCCGGACGGCTGCATGTAAGCTTCGGTGCTGCCGTAAAGCCTAATGTGCTTCAGTAGCGTGGCGTCTATCGACAAGTCTAGCGTGTATGTGTCTGACGGCGCTATCATCGTCGCATAACGCGCATCTGGCATACGTATACCGTCTTTGCACTCAGGAACCCATGCCGCAAGAATTGCCCAAGAAAGTACTAACCACTTCATATATTCCTCCTACTCTGTCGATTGTACCGCTCCACTTCCATCGCCCTTAACCGAATGTCCCAAGCTCTGGCGTTGTCTTGTAACCGATATTGTCCGTTAGAGGCTTCGGCCTGAAAGAGGGCAATGTTTCGCCGAAGTCCTTCCATTTCTTTTTCAAGTGCTTCATTGGACCATGAAGAGAAGTCACTCACTTTGCTCCTCCTATGCCCTGTATACTACCAGTTTCCCGTAGTTCTTTCTATAGTCGTGTGCCCACTGTGTTGCGTCTTCAACTGTTGTTACGTAAGGTGCCGGATACAATGCTTTATGACTGTAGAATCTGTCTCGTCGACTACTGCGTACAGTGAGTTCACAGCGTCTCCACCTGAAGATATGAAACTCTTCGAGGTAGAAGCCTTGTGAGTTCTCAATGATACGCAGTCGCATGCTTACTCCTGTGCGCCTAATTTGCGTATAAGCTCGTAACTAAAACTGTTCTCAACGTCTGTCTCAACTAGACTAGCCATCAAAGCTAGTTCATCTACGCTAAGGGGCATAAAGCCTTTGAACAGGTGCGCACTGACTTTATCTTTATGCCGCAGAAATAGTAGCAGGTTTGCGTTATAGCCCAATTGAGCGTAGTCCGTAAGCCAGCCACGCTGTCGCGGGCGCCACGGTATTTCTATGGGCTTGCGCCAGATATCATCGACTTCAACATACTTAGTTTCTACCCAACCTTGACCATGCATGCCCGCGAAGAAGATGTCCGGAACGCCCAACGCTGTGCTGCCAGTCTCTACGTCTACTACCTGTGTATTGTAGTCGTATCTTTCGTAGCACTTGTGCAACCAACGCTTGCCATCTGATTCGTGCTCGATTTTCATGCTAGTCTCCGTCATAACCCGGTGCGCATACCCACTGAATGGGTGGCTCAATGAACGCTATCTCAGCGTACTTTGGGTTACCGTCATAGTAGAAGTAGGTTCCGGGTTTGCTCGTTAAGCAGAGTACCAATGGCGTTGCTATTTTACCGTCATCTACCCAGTAACCGACGAAGGGTACGTCCATAGGGTGAGGCACCTTGGCAGTCGTGTGCCAGTCAGTGGCTCTCGGCATTTGCTCGTTCTTGGGCAAACTTACTGCTAACACTATGACTGCCGTAATAGCCACAAAAAGAAGCTTGAGCGCTGCGCGATCAGAATCAGATAGCATTACACGACCTCCTTATATAACTCATCCCACGTGCGCGTTCCATCTTTCTCGCCTTTAGCTTCCGCTTTAGCTTTGTTGCGCGCTTTTTCTTCTTCGGTCTTTACGACTGGCTCAACGTCAGCCCAATTAGGACCTACTTCGGGTTCGGCCCTGACTGGCACTCTTAACTTTAGTACGCTCTCCATGACGTGCTGCAACTCTTGGAAAGCTTCGAGACCGGCGCGCGTCTTAGGAATAGACACGTCGAGTTCGTCATGTACAGTGGCGTGAGGATACAGGACTTCAAATAGGCCGTCTTCGTCCGCTTTAACCATAGCTGCTTTCATGAGGTCAGCAGCCGAACCTTGTACAAGACGACAGTACATGGTGTATGCTTTTCTCGGGTCCTTGAGGTGTGAGCGTCGCTTAAGAAACGTCTTAATGTAGCCGCGCTGACGGGCCTTCTGCTCTACTAGACTGATGGTAGAACGGATGTAGGGCGCCCTAGAGTGATAGACGTTGAGGACTTCGTAAGCATACTCTACGTCCCAGCCAAACAGTTCAGCCATGTGTTGAGCGCCCATACCGAAAGCTACGCCGAAGTTCAGATTCTTTGCGTAGCGTCGTTTCAGGCCAGTAAGGTCCATGATATACTGATGGTAATCTTGTTCTGCATTTTCGTTGTAAGAGCGACGCAGTTCCTCCGCACCTTCGCCAACTGCAAAGTGCGCCATGAATCTATACTCGATCTGTGAGTAGTCTATCTTTCCCCACCAACAGTCGGGGAAAGGAATGAAATCCTCTCGGCACACTTGACCCCAGTACTCGTCTACACCCTTCGACGGTTGCTGCTGCAGATTGGGGTTAGCGCCCGACAGCCTACCTGAGCGCGTGCCCTTCAAAGCACCCAAATTGTCATTGCGCATGTTGAAGAACTGCGGGTGTATTAAGCCATCGGGACAGACGAAGCGCAGATGTGAACCCATGATGAATGTATTTAGATGGTGCTTCATCTGGCGAAGTTCAAAGAGCTCTTTAACGAGTGGAATCTCATCTTTGTAACGCTTGTAAAAGTATGAGTCAATAGACGGGTTGCCTCTCTCAGTGAGTGGGTATCTAATACCCTGCTTATCAAATATCTTTGCGACTTGCATCGTGCTCATATAGTTGAACTCGCCGAAGAGACTGAACAGGCGGTGTTCTGCTTCTTCAATGCGATTCTGTATCATAAGGCCGTTTCGATCGCGCTTATCGGCGTCTATAAGGGTGCCAGTCTTGCGCATCTTGACGAGTACGCGGGTCAGGCGATTCTCGAGCTTGTAAAGATCGAGTAACTCTTGCTCTTCTAGCATCGGGCGCTGTATGTCAAATATTGCTATAGGTAACTCGGCGTCGCCAGCACCGTATGGACGTACTACGCTATATGGCATGCGCCACAAGTACTGTCGGAAGTCGCCCTTCCAACCTCGCGCTTCACAGAACTTCTCGGGCTCTGACTTAACCTTGCCTCGACCTAGGTATTTCTGACCCATGAACTCCATGTTGTACTGTTCTTGCGTCTCATCAAGAAGAGCTTCAGCTATTTCAATGCTTCCAAGTTCTCCACCGACTTTTATCTTGTGTTCACCGTTTTCTAGCCAATCAACGTCGTATATTATTGACTGACCTAGTTTAGGTACGTTATTACCAAGGGTTGCGCGTAGGTAATTGACGTTCTTAATACGCTCATCAGCGTCTACGTCATAGTGACCTACGTTATAATACTCTTTGAAGCCATCGGGCGTTGCGATCGACACGCCCAGAATATGACCGTCTTTACGGTATTGACCAGGGCCCAGCGTCGTAAGGTTTGGGTCCTTCGTCTCAGTATCAAATGAGATGCAACGCGCTCCTGACAAGTCGGGATATCTTACTTCATCCATTATTGCGCGCCTTTTCTATAGCTTCGAGACGCGCGCAGCGCTTACATGGCTCCATATACTTTAGTACACAACCACGTAGACGCCACTTCCATATGTGCAAGCCGCACTTGGTAAGGTAACTCGTGGAACTCGTGCCCACAATAATGTGTTTCTTTTTCATTAGTCGGTCTCTTTTGGCTCTTCTACTATCTCAATGCCATAGTCGCGATCGGTCAGTGGCCATTTTTTGTTTGGGCGCTCTATTAGTCTGATTGTATAACCATTATTCATAAGTGCGTTGAACACCTCTTTACGCTCTTCGTAACCTTTAATCCAAAGGGTCATTTGCGCGCCTCCTTCCTACACTGCTTCGAGCAGTAACGCTTTGACCAATGCGATGATACAAACGTCTTTCCACAATTCATGCATGTTCTTTCTTCGGGTTCAACGCGCCGATTGCGCTCGTGTTCTTCATAACACTCCTTCGAGCAATAATGACGCTTGCTATCATTAGTTCTGAACGTCTTCTTACACCTGTCGTTCTTGCATTCGCGCAAGACGTAAGGCTTCTTGACGTATATGCTCTTCTTACCAGAGGAGTACTTGATGCGGTGCGCTTCCGAACAGAAGCGCTGGAACGAGCGATAAGGCGTGAACATCTTTCCACAGGGGCACAGGCGTCGCGTACTTCCATCAAATACAGCAACTTCGGGTCTTTCGACCTCAGGTTCTGTATTATCTCTGATAATGAAATCCATGTACCCTCCATGATCATTTCAAGAATCTAATATCATTGAATCTGTATTATATCTCGAATCAGTCATATATAATCATGGTCTAAGAATAAATCTATAGAGACAATGATTATCTCATTGATTTATTCTCGGCCAATCTTCCACGAGGATGCAGTGCTATAGGCGGTAAACCGTCCTCTTCGCGCTTTAATCGATACAAGCGTTCTATCTCGAACATTAACGTCGCTGCAGCATGACTCAAGTGATACAGACCGCTCTGCGTGTCGAAGAACTCGCCATCAATATGCAGATCAATATGGCGTTCGATAGCGTTGAAGTGTTCGACTGGATCAGTCGAGGGCCAGTCTTCGCTGTTGCCGTGTTTCTCGATACCATAGCGACGCACTAAGGCAATCTCGCGCTTGAAGGAGGTGTAGATCAAAGTAGGTTCGTACTTTCCTTCATACGTCTTCATGCTTTTCCTCCGTCTGGTCGAATGATGAAAGACGACTCGTCTGGGTGCGCGATCACGTTCTGTTCACGTACGGCCAGCAAGTACGTCTCTTCCAGTCGCTGTTTAAGCACGTCGCGGTAGAACGTGTGAGCCTGCTTTCGCACATAAGGTAGTGGCCAGGACGTCTTTATGGACTTACGCTCGATGCCACTCCTAGCATAAGGCTGTTTGTCCTCGCCTAACAAAGGTGAGAACTTTGTGATCTTGAAGTAGATGCTACTTTCCGTAGTCTCTACCTGGAAGGCGCTGATTTTGCCGCGCTTGAAATCAGCGATAGCATCGTTGGTAAGCGCCTGAATAAGCGTCGTCTCTTGATCGGTCATTTTTCGTTGCCCTCCAGATATAGTTTTCTTAAGCGCTCTATCTTAAAGCGCTTATACATGGCGATCGTCGTTCGACTAGGTGCGAACATGCGCTTGAGTTGCTCGAGGCATACTTCTACGTCTGCAATCTCCTCGAGCGTTTTCATGCGTGAACCCTTGTCGCGCATGTGTTTGGTTAGTTCCTTGGTGAGTTCCGCCAGTTCTTCGATGCAGACGCCCATTTGATACTTAGCGCCATTTTTCTTTATGATACCATCGAGGACTTCCCACTGTTTCATATGTTTAATGCCTCCCGCATTATTGAGTCATACCCCGTCTTAGAGTGAGAGTACACAATGTGCAAGTTCTTTTTGGCACGAGTAAGCGCCACGTACAGACAGCGTAGTTCGGCGTCTGGGTTCCGCTCCATGTTCGCGCTGACTGCTCTGGTGTAATCGAGCATGAGTACAACATTGTCTGCTTCTCCTCCCTTTACGCCGTGGATGGTATTGACTGTGATGCTCCGATCTTTCAATTGAGCTTTAGTGCGTACAAGGTCACGATAATACGTCGTCTGCTCAGCGTCAAAGTTTAAGCTTTCGAACCATGGTTTAGAGAGTTGGGCGTCTTCTTTAAGAAATAGTTTGAGTTTCACTTCTTCTATGTCTGTCATCTTGCCGCGCTTACGCGCAGCTTCATAAGCGTTAATAGCGTCTACTTCGCGTTGATCGAATGACAAACTGTCTTTATCTACAAATACTTTTGCACGCTTCTTTAGAAACTCGCGGTAAACAGACAGGAACCAGTTGTTGCGCGATAAGAAGTACCAGGTTTCGCCCTGCGCGATGTCCAGGTCTTCAAGTGAATTGTAGGCGCGTATTGTGCCCTGATCGCTTAGAGGATCGAAAGCCTTGTCTACTCTATGCTTTATCTTGTGGGCGACGCGCTTTGCAACGTCCAGCGTCTGGCGTTGCAAGCGATAGCTCTTGCCCAGAATCTCATTATTAACTGCTGGTAGATTAAGGAAGTAGTCAACGTCTGCGCCTGACCACTCGTATATAGCTTGATCATCATCGCCAGCAACGTAAACGCGCTTGCAGTTGCTAAAGGCAACTTCGCACATGCGCCATTGTAGCGTCGTTAAGTCTTGCGCTTCGTCTATAATAGCAACATCAACTGGCAGTGCTTCTCCTGCCTCTACGAAGCGCTCTATAATATCGGTGAAGTCGTGCACGTTCTTGTGCTTCTTAAAGCGCGCATAGTTAGTCTCAACGTCGCGCAGGCACGAAGCGCTGACACTATCTTCATACACCTGAGCCATACGTGGGTTATTACGCTTCAAGAAGTGCACAAACAGATACTTATCGTCGTTGTTATAGAACTCTTCCGTATAGTAACCGGTGAACTTCATTGCTAGCGCTTCTGAAAACTCCTTATAGTCAAGTTTGCTGATCATGTCATACTTAGCATACTCGCCTTCCCTGAAGGCTATTGAGTGCAGGGTACGGAAGTACGGAAGGTCGGCGTCTTTTAAGCCGTACAGAACCTTAGCGCGCTCGACGCCTTCATACGTTCCTTTACGCGTAAATGATACGAAAGCTATTCTATTAGGCGGCGTGGTCTTAAGTTCCTCCGTAAGTATTGCAATGATGCGAGTTGTTTTGCCACAGCCAGGAGCGCCAAAAATCTTATGTACGTTCTCCATTAGAAGTCCTCGCTCTTATCAACAAACTTTGCTTCAAAAGGTTCCATACTGAGCGTCGCGACTTTTTCAAGCGCTTCTTCTGATATCTCGTATACGCGCAGTTGTTTACCGCTTTCCGTCTTAATGCGCGTAGCTACAGCGCCGAAATCACGTAATACGCCGTGTATGTCCGCAGGGGCGAAGTAGCGAAACATCTTCGATACAAACACGTAGTTGCTAAGGTCAATAGCACGGAAGTAATACTTATGACTCATTTCGTCATGATAAGCGCGCTTTGTAAGTATCTGATCTTTTGTTGCTGCCATAGCGCGATCAGTTAGGTACTCTTGGAACAGCTGTTTAAACATGCCCATGGCTGAAGCATCGTCCGCCTGATCAACGTCGACTACCTTAACTTCAGCCAGCGCCTGATTTATCAACTTGTACCACTCAACCTGCTTTATTTTTATAGGTAGAATGTGTAAGTCGCGAAAGCAGAGACGCAGAAATACGTCTTGTCCGATGATGTCGGCTTCGCTCTTGAAGCGCATCCTAGTGAACTTGTCAGCCGTAGGTAACTTAACTTCCCACTCGTAGTATGGTTCAGCCGAGCGTATCTGCGTCAAGGCGCCATACTCGAGCTCTGAGAAGTAACCGCCTTCCTTGCCAATACCAAAGTCACGCTTTTTACATAACTCACGCCTGCAATATTCTACGCAAGGCTGCTCATTACATTTGTAAGTGTAGTCCTTCTTGCGCAGTGAGTTCAGAATAGTTCCTTCTACTTCATCGCGCTTCAAAGGTTCCTGCAGCGTGTTGTTGACTTCATAAAGACGCTGTTCCCAGAACTCCGGTTCCTTCTTCTTTAAGTAGACGGCAAATGAGAATAGGTAATTGTTGCGACCGCTATTCTTGCCCATTACGTCGAGTAGATGGATAGTCTGCAAGCAAGGAGGCGCATCCGTGTAGGGCAACTCATTAAGCAGCGTGCGCGCTTCCGTAAGCGATACGCGCTTCGCTTTAGCGTAAGCTAAAGCTTCACTAAGTGAGAGTTCTTTACCTGAGCGTATGGCACATTGGCGGGTCTTAGCCTCATTATAGTAAGGCAGGTTGATCCAACTACCTACGCCACCCTGCGCTAACTTAGTCTGTTTCGGAAAAATCTCTATGATACGGTTGAGTTTATGCTTTATATATAAGTCAAGGTTAAGCACGTTAACTATAGAGTGCAATATCTCTACTACTGACTTAGCGCTGACCCAGCTCCTAACAAACATGTACAGGTGTAGGCCGCCAGACTTCGACTTGAATGGTACAAGAGGAAGATTATTACGCTCAATGG
>Ga0210136_1000003_pt1 | contig 42217 bp, 70 predicted proteins | sample WestPond_Cattail_3_FD_185583 | JGI IMG/M metagenome (GOLD analysis project Ga0210136, IMG submission 185583) | Wetland microbial communities from the San Francisco Bay, California, USA, that impact long-term carbon sequestration -... | ecosystem: Environmental > Terrestrial > Soil > Wetlands ... | reverse complement strand
GTCGGGGGTCGGGGGTCGGGTTCGGCGGTTCGGCGGCTCGGCGGCTCGGCGACTCGGCGGCTCGGCGGCTCGGCGGCGGTACTGTCCGGGTGTTCAGTTGTTTTGCTGGTCGAATTTCCTAGATTGTGGAGTGGTGGGAGAGTAGTCTGGAGTCATGTCTCAGATCAACTGTTCTTGCTCTTGTAAATGTCACGAGCCTACTTTTTCAGTTAGAAAGGTTGGGGGTGGTTGGAGGCATTACCAGTGGACCAGGATTCGCAAGCACGTCAGGTTGATGGGTGGAGATGTGGTGGATAGGTACGAGATGTTTCCTCTCGAGATTGAACATGTTGGAGTGGGGGGAGTGTTGTTGGTTGATGTGGGTAGGAGGTTGGTTGTTGATGTGTCAGTGTCTAATCCTAACTGGAGTAGGGTAGAACGAGTGGTCGATCTAGTCGATGGGAGGTGAGGCCGGGGTTCGGCGGCTCGGAAGGGAGTTCCTGGTTGGACTAGTGAAAGTTGACGGGAGGTAGCGAAGATGATTCTTACGATCAAGTGTGTCGGATGCTCCTATACAACGGACGTGGACTCCGTAAGTTCCACTAATCCGAATCACTGTCCCCAGTGTCTCGGCTCCCTGGTGGAAGAGGGGACGGGGACTCCCTTTCCTTCGGATCCCGGTGTCTGTGACAACTGCGGATCCGAGGTTGACGAGGAGGGTCGTTGTGAGGGGTGCGCCGACGAGAGGGAGGGTTCCTGATGGCTAAGCTGTACGTCGTGGCCGAGGACGATCGTCACCTCCTCAGTCAGGTCTCCGAGGGCCGGGTGTTCGACGAGGCTAAGTACCAGAAGGCTGCTGAGGAGGCCGCCGCGATGAACGCGCAGCGCGCTCCTCACCGCCCCAGGCTGGGGGTGTACCAGGTCATAGCTTACCTGATCGTTCTCAGCAGCAGGAAGGTGTCGTGATGAGGTTGTCCTTCGGAGAGACTCCCGTCGGGGCCTGCGGGAGGTCCAAGATCAACGTGCCGAACCCCTTGTGGGGGTCCTACTCCGCCTTCTTCTTCCTCACCAGGATTGAGTATCGGACGGACCTCTTCTCGGTCTCCTTCCCCCACAGCAGCTACGACCGGTTCTTCTACGTCGTCGCCGAGAACCGGACGGATCGGGACCAGGTGTTCACCTGCGTCGCGGAGGGTAGGGGGAGGCTTCCCGAGTACGGCGTTGTCGAGGTCGAGGTTGTCAGCGCCGCGGTTCCGGAGGAGGCGAGGCTGGTCGACCACCTGGTAACTGAGGAGGAGGTCAGGAGGAGCCTGTACCGCGTCGCCGGGCACGTCGACGTCGAGGGGAGGTGGGTGGACGGGTTTCCGGTCGGAGACGCTTTGCCGGTCGCGGTTGTAGGTCTTGGTTCTGGGCTGGGCGTATTCTCGGCTCCCTACGTCCTCACCAGGTTGGCTCCGGATCATCCCTACAGCGTCATTGCTCGCCGGAAGGCCGAGGAGATCTACGTTGCTGCTGGGCTCCAGGGGGTTAGTTCGGGGGTTTGTATCCTTAGGCTAGCAGGAAAGGGCGTCGTCGATGGATCGCAAAAACAAGTTTGAGAGGAGAAGAGAGGTTTTCAGTCGGTCCGAGGCCCTGGGGATAATCTCCGTTCTCAGCGGTCACTCCGTAGACGGTCTCGGGGTGGACGAGGAGGGTGTGGGGAGCATCTCGGGAGGGAAGCCGAGCGACTCGGTCGGAAGGTATCCCGTGGTGGTTCTGCGTCCCGAGGTCGAGGTGGCTGACGGCGTCCCGAGCGAGTGGAGGCTGCACAGGAGCGAGGAATTCGCCAGGAGGCACTACCGGGACAACCTGATCGGCGACATCGGGTGCAGCTTGAGTTCCGAGGACGGTGGGATGTACGTGGACGGGATGGGCGACGAGGATCTGTGCCGGATCTTGGCGAAGGTGGCGGACAGGCGCCGCTTGACCCCGTGGCTAGTGGTCAAGTCGCGGAGCAAGAACGGGTACGATCCTGTTCGCGAGGGTGAGATGAGGGAGATGTCTTTCTGGGAGGCGTACCGTCACGCTTGTGGGAAGGATCCTGAGGATCACGAGTGGGAGTGCCTGCTCACTGACCTGGCTGAGCAGTCTGGGGTGAATTCCGAGCATCTGGCCGATGGGATACTGGGAGAGAAGGGTCTGGACTGGTTCGCCAGGAACATCTGGAACGCCCTGGGGACGCTGACCACTCCCGAGGGTTATTTCGTGGAGCTTCGCAGGAGGTGAGATCGTGACTAAGTTGTACTTCGGTATCTCCTAGGTCTTCTCCTTCGGGATTATCCGGGGGTCGGGGGTTCGGCGGCTTGGCGGTGATACTGTCCGGACGTTCAGTTGTTTCGCTGGTCGAATTTCCTAGATTGTGGAGGAGTGGGGAGGTATCTTGGAGACAGATCAGAGAGACGGACTAACCGGAGGATGGAGGTGGCCAGGTGGTCCCCTCCCAACGAAATCCGCCAGGTGGCGGAGAAGGAAGACGGACAATGTCACAGAGTGCTATCAGGTCCCTGGTTCAGAGCATCTACGAGAATCGCCGCGATCGAGCCGTGAATCCCGAGGGCAGCTTCGACAGAGCCGGCCGCTGGTACCCGAGCGAGGCCGAGGACGCGAACGGCGACGGCAGCCGGACCCGCAGCCCCTCTCGCGCTTGGCCCTACTCGTACATGCTCCGCTGCCGCACCCGTCAGCACGTGCGCGTCCTGGTGGAGCGATCCCTTGCCGGCATGCCCGTCCCGAGCGACGTGGCGAGCGCGGTGCGCTCCGTGGTATCCTCTCAGGCCCAGGAGGCGGTGTAATGGCCACCAAGAGCGCCCGCACCTACGTGGTGCTCGGCAAGCGCCTCCGGGATTTCGACGCCGCGGCGGCCTACTCTGTAGCTCAGTCGGTCTCGCGACATGAGACGGTATGCGTGGAGACTGTGGTGCGTGGCAGGGTGGTCGAGCGCATCGATGTTACCGCAGCTGCATCCATCGACGACCCTGACACCGAGTAGGCTCCCACGTCGCGGCCTGCTCCCGAATGCCACGGGGTCGGGCCAGGGCGAGGAGCCCTCCGGCCAGCAGGTAGCTGGCGAGCACAAGCGGGCAGGCGCCCGCGGAAGGATCGAAGACCATGGAAAAGCAGACCTCTCTGGCTCTCAAGTGCGTGTACCTGATCGCCCCCGAGGCTCACCGGGCAATGGCCCTATCTGGAGCGCCGGTAAATCGCGTCCAGCACGTGACGATTACGGTCGATGCGGCGCAGGCGATAGAGCGAGGACTCGCGACTGTGGCGGAGGATGGAAGTTTTCAGCAGTGCGGTGGCGGTTTTGGCAGGACGATGGACGGCCTCGAATACTCCGAGCTGGTCGTGTTGGAGCACGGTAGATCACAGCTGCATAAGGCACCCTACGAGTCCAACCACGTCCTCACGGTCGAGGAGGCCACCTCTATCTACGAGGCGTCCGCCGAGTGCACTGCGCGCCGACTAGCCGCAGAGGCAGCCAGCGCCAAGGCCAAGGAGGAGGCGACGCGAGTCGAAAAGGTCAGGATCCTCGCCGAGTTGGTGGCCACCGTCGAGCGCGATCTCCCTGCGCTGGAGGCGGGAAACGGGACTATTGATACCGGATTCCCCTACTTCTACGAGCTGGACGGTTGGCGTGTGAACTTGCGTAACAGAGAAGACGGCGTCGAAGCTCCGGGGGACGTTTGCGAAAGGGTGCAACGCATTCGCGTGGCGCGCGACGAGGCTAAGGACAAGGCCGAGGCTGAGGCCAAGGCCAAGGCGACCGCCGAGCGGGATGCCTGGATCGCGACCCACGGAAGCAACCGGCTGAAAAAGGGCCTAGCTACCGGCATGATCGACAAGATGCGCAACGTTTATCGAGACGAGCGAATCTTGTGCGACCTCGGTCCTGACTGGATCGCCTGGCAGGTCGTTCCCGAACCGGATGACAATGATCGTACGAACCCAAGTGAGGCCGAGCTGGACGCCCTCATGGACGCCCGGGCGAAGTGGCCAGGATCAAATGCGCAGCTGCGATCCGTGGGTGGCGAGGATAAGCGTGGCGATGAGCACCCGTGGCGGCCGGCCATCATGATCGACTGCCCGTGGGACACGGACGAGGTGGCCATCTGCTACGTCGGCGAGGAATAGCAGGTGATTTGGTGGACACTGGTTGCACTCGCTCTCGTCTCCTCTCTCGACTGGGGCGTGGCCCTGCGATGGTACTGCAGGGGGCACGGCTCGAACGAGGGGGCCGACGGGAGACGCGACTGCCGCCAGTGTCCGTCCCGCTGGATGTGTCCGCTCAGGCGCCTGACAGGAAGGGATGTGTGGACCCATGAGCGGCATTAGCCGGAGACGGTCGGGTACCTCGCAGCCAGCCATTTGGCGACGGCGTCGACGATGCTGCACACGCGCGGCATGTCTGGGTCGTCGGTGGTTCCCTTCGGCTCGAACCGGAGGTTGACGAGCTTGTCTAGGATTTTCTGTAGTGGCACCCCGTACTGCAGGCCGAGGCTCATAGTGATCGAGAGGGCGTCCAGCAGCCCGCTTATGGTGGAGCCGGCCTTGTCGGCCTTCAGGAACACCTCACCAGGCTGCCCGTCCTCGTACTCCCCCGTGGTGACGTATATCTTCAGGTCTTTGGGTGTCTTGTCCTGCACGTAGTGTAGGTGGATCTTCTTGGTTTTCCCGCTTCTTGTGACGGGGAGCTCTCGGCGCTCGCTCGGCATGGTGGGTGGCCTCCTCGAGGTATGTGGCGAGTGAGGTAGCCTCCGACGGGGAGGCCACCCGCTCGCTCAGTATCATCCGCAGCAGTCGCGGGAAGTGCACGCTCCTGAAGCGGGGACCTCGGAACACCGGCCTTCCGCGTGACAGTTCGAATTCCAGGATCTCGGGGAAGCTCCCGACGACTCCTCCCGTCACCTCTCCTCCGGGCCCCCTCTTGAGGATCATGGGGTGGCTGGTCCCGGGCACCAGGTGCACCTGCCCGGTTTCTCCCCGGCGCAGGGCCAGGCCCATGACGGATTCGGACAACTTTCGGGGGAGGGGGTGTTTCCCCTCGCGGCACATCCAGCACTCGGATGACCAGGGGACGGGGGGAGTTGCACGGCGGGGGTCCAGGACGATCCCCTCGTAGGTGCCGGGCTTACTTCCTTCTCGTAGCAGTGCGCACCAGTGTGAGTTGGGCACGTCGTAGGCCAGCAGGATCATCTAGGCGAACCCATTGTTATGATTAGATTGGATCGGTCCTCCACGTCGCTAGCCCTCCGGCTCCATCGCCAGGACCCACAGCACGGCCGCTTCTGGGTTGACGTCAATGGTGGCGGTGAGTAACCTGCCCTGCTCCTCGCTGAGCAGGGCGACTCTCTCGGCGAGCTCCTCGACGGGTACCCCGAAGTGGGCCAGGAACTCGCCGTCGTCTATTTCCCAGGGTTCCGGCTCCCGGTGTCTGAGGGACCTTATGGCTCCGCGGGCGTGCTCGAGGGTCTCGAGGAGGTTCATGGTAGTGGGAGTGGTACTACAGTTCCAGCTCGTCGGTGACGGCCCTGCGCAGATCTCCTGCGCTTATGTTGTTTGTTTTCCAGAAAATGGCCCTACCGCAGGCTTTTGCCACGTTGGTTTGGGAGCAAGGTATCGTGGTCCAGCCGAGTTTGGTTTTTACCAGGACGGGTTTTCCTTTGAAGGAGACGACTCCGTTGACGTTGCTGCTGGTGAAGTCTGTCGATTTGATCTTCATTCGATTTCTCTTGAGTTGAGTTACGACGATGACTTTTCTTTGACTCTGTATAATCGGGCCACCACCTGTCCGCCCACCACGATCTCGACCAGCTCGGTCCCTTGGTCGTTCTGGGTGGTGGCTCCGATCTGGTAGTCCCCGTACCTCCTCCTGATCACCTGGTCCACCGAGCTGGTGTTGAACACGGCGATCTTGTCCAAGTTCCTACCCCTGACGGTTCTGGAGGGCGGTCAGTAGCTCGGGGCTCAGGTTGGGGTCGACGATGGCGTCTTCCGTCTGGATCAGCTCGGGGACCTGCTGCCCGAGCTTGGTCAGGTCTACCTGGGCGCCGGCGGGGAGGGTGACGGCGGGGCCGCCCCCGGCCGGGATGACCTGGGTGCCGCTCGAGTTGATGACGATGTTGGCCTTGCCGGCCTCGATGATCGGGCCGTCGGCCATCACGGCCATGGTTGACGGGGAGGAGGCCATCATGGGTCCGGACGAGCCGACCTTCCGCGGGCCGGCGGCTCGGGGCTGCGGGGCGGGCTGCCGCTGCTGGGGGGGAGCGGCCGAGCGGAGGGGGGGCAGCTTCCCGATGGCCTCGGGGCCCCCGAGGGCCTCCACGTGCCCCAGGAGGAGCCACTGGCAGAGGTTGAGGATCTGGGTGGTCACCTCGCGGAGGTCGACGACGGCCCCGTGCAGCTTGCCGAGGCAGCGCAGCTGGTAGTGGGGGTTGGGTCCGGCGCTCTCGATCTCGGCGCTGAGCACGTCGAGCTGGTCACCGACGGACTTCATGGCCTGGAGGACGCGTGGGATCTCGCTCCGTCGCTCGAGGATCTGGGGTAGGAGCTGGCTGTCGTTCATTCTGGTTTTCCTTTGGTGGGTGGTTTGTCTGACTCGGTCAGGCTCTTCAGCCTGCCGTGGAACCTGTTGGCGCTCTGCTCGAGCGACTTGAGGACGGGGTCGTCGGTCTGGGTGGCGGAGGCCAGGCGGTCGCTGACGGACCTGCTCTCCTGGTTCTCGAGGGACTTGTCTCCCTGGATGAGGGCCTGGGTGGGGTTGGAGAACGTCTTTTTCTGATCGTCGTAGATCCCCAGGATCTCGGCGAGGATGGCCATCTGCTGGGGTCGGAGCCTGCTCTTGAGGAACTCCTGCTGTTCGGCGTCCATGCTCTCGAAGAGTGACCCTATGAGTAGGTACTCGCGGCTGGCCTGGGGCAGGATCTCCTTGCCCATGAGCTTGTTGGCCACGATGGGCAGCAGGGACATGATGGCCTTGAAGGAGTCGGACACCATGGCGTTCTGCGATTCGGCCTTCTTCTCCTCGATGCGGCGCTTCGAGGAGTCGTTGAGGGTGTCTTCGACGAGCACGGCCATGTCGAGCTGGCGGGCGAGCATGGCCTCGTTGGACCTGCTCAGCCTCATGTTTTCCTCGCGGAGTTGGTTGAGTAGTCCTCCCATCGTGAGGGCGGCCTGCCGATTGATGACCTCCAGGTGGCGCATGAGCATGGTCGTCAGGCCCTTCTCGGTGGGGGGCTCGCTGCTGCCGCCGCTGTTCTCGAAGACCTGGTCGGAGGCCGAGACCCGGAAGACCTTGCGCTCGCTGCTGCCGTCGGAGAACTTGGCGGTGAGCTGGTACTGCTGCATGCCCGCGGCCAGGGAGTCGGCGTCGCCCTGGGCGGACTGGCCTATCCTCATCCTGATGGCGGTCAGGTCGACGACGTCCTCCTGGGTGACGGGGAACGTGGTAACGGTCCCGTCGACCTTCCTCTCGACGTTGAGGTGGTCGAGCTTCAGGGACGAGCACCTCACGCCCTTGGCTCTCGATGGCAGCAGGGCCCGGCGGAGGAAGTCGTCTATCTGGCTCTCGACGTACTCGGCTCCTTCGGGAGGCGAGGAGGCGGGGGTGGGGGCTCGCATCACTGACACGATATATTCACCGGCCCCCCCGTATCAAGTACTATCTCTTGGGGGAGGTGAACTTGCGACCCGTCGCCTTGCAGACCTTCCTCAGGACCTTTCGGTAGTGGCCCTTGAGGGCCTGGTAGTCCTTCTGGGCGGTGGAGGTCTTCGGCTTGCCCATCGCGGCCTTGCCGGCTCGGTGGTAGGCTCGCTTGACGGTGGCGTACTCCTCGCGGAGGGATGCTGGCATCTTCTTTTTGGTCGGCATGGTGTCTCTCTCGGTTAGTGGTTGTTTTTGGGAGGGTCTGTTACGGATGAGTGAAACCCAGGGCTCGGCGGACGTCCCTCTCCACGTCTTCCGCGGAGGGGTTGCCCATCTCGGCTCTGGCTATGGCGGATAACTGGGCCGCGATCTGGCACAGGTCTCCGGCCAGTCTGTCGATGTATCCGGCGTCTTTGCTGGATATCCCGGAATACTGCACGATGTGCTTGACGAGTATGGTCGCGTCGTTGTTCAGTTTTTCCAGTCTGAGTTTGACGTTGAGGTTCGGCATGGGGTGACGGTCCTTTCCGATGAGTGGCTATCTTACCTCACGAACACGTTCTCGGGAAGCCCGCGCACCCCTGACCTCCCGGCGTCCACCTCCGCGGGTGGCGCGGTGCAGGTCGCGACGGTCGCCGGGATGGGCCTGGCGACGCCCCCTGCGTCCCCGCTGACCTCGGCGGGCAGTCCTGTGCCGCGCAGGCAGGGGGCGACGTCGACGGGGGCCCTGTTGATGTACTGGCGTTCCCCGTCGCAGTTCCGGATCGGGGAGCCGCCGTCGGTGACCTGGACGGTCCCGTTGACGTCGGGGGAGGGGATCTGGATCTCGCCGTCGCTGCACGAGGAGGAGGCGGAGCCAATCGAGGTGGGGCGGGTGACGACGTGGCGGGCGAAGGACTGGGAGGCGGGATCGGTGCAGCCTGGGTTCCGGTGGTCGGTGGACATGGGGGATCTCCTCGGGTTGTTCAGGGCAGGTGGAAGACTCGATGACGTCTGGGGGTTCTTCTTTGGCTCGGTGTTTTCATTTTAGAAGGGCAGCTCCTCGTCCCCGTCGGGCGTCGTGCTGGCGGTGGTCGGCCGGGTGATCTGGTCGGGGGGCAGCTCCTCCCAGGCCAGGGTGGTGAGCCTGCGGGAGGGGGTGGGCAGTCCCCTCTGCTTGAGGTGCTTGGTGAGCTTGTCGAACCCCTCGTCGGACAGGAAGTCGTCGAGGGTGAGGGTCCGACTGTGGTCCTCGCACGCTGATACCTCCCGCAGCCACACGCGGCGGGGCTTCTCCCCCTTCTTCCTGCGCAGCTCGAGCACCGGCAGGACCCGGGTGGGGTTGCGGCAGTTGTCGACGTGGCAGCTCATGATCTCCTGAAAACCATGCCCGACCTTCCGTAGTGGGGGTTGGGGTAGGGGCACCTGCGGGCCTGCTCCCTGGTAAGCGAGGTCTCGTCGGGATCCTCGCGGAAGCCGATCGCTGCGAAGAACCCCCTCCAGTACTCGGGGTCCCGGCAGTTGACGTGGTGGTGTCCGTCCTGGCCCGGGAAGGCGTGGGTCGCGAGGGCCACTCGGCAGCTCTGGATCGAGGGGACGATGTTGGGGAGGTGCCTCTCCTCCAGGTGCTCCAGGAACTCGCAGCACCACAGGAGGTCGAAGGTCCTGTCGGGCGAGTAGTAGCTCGTCGAGAAGTCGATCTGCCTGACGTCCGGATCCTTCTGGGGTATCCCCTCGAGGCCGAGGACCTCGCATCCCAGCCGATCCCGGAAGAACCTCAGGGAGTGTCCCTCGCCGCATCCTAGGTCTAGGACGGACCTCGCCTCGTACCTCCGGGAGGCCCAGGTCCACAGATCGGGGTAGTAGGTCGCCGGGTCGCCCCCGATGACGTAGCCTCCGAGGTGTCCCTGCTTCAGCTGTTCGTATTCTGGCATGGGGTTCTTTTCTTGCTTATCCGGTTGATTCATTGAGATTGTGGAGTGTGCGAACCGGATAAGCGCGGTTCTTTTCGGACGTGGTTGGTTTTCAGACGAGCTGATCGACCTCGACCACGTCGGCGAGGTCTGGGTCGAGGGGGAGTCCGTTTTTGTCGGTCGGGATCTTGTTCACATCGGCGAACGCGTTCAGGGCGAGATCGGCTGCTTCCTGATCGTTGACCGCTCTGGTGTACCGGCGGGAGACTAGTACGGTGTGTCCTCCCTTCCCCTTGCAGTGGATGGTGACCAGGTAGTCTCCCGGTCCTGGGTCGGGGAAGGTTCCGTCCATGGATAGGGTTGTGTCCACGGCGAGGGACAGCTTTCGAGGACTGACGAACTTGGACTTGATCTTGGCCGTGATGAACTTGCTCATGGTTTCTTCTTTCACTTGTACTTCAGGACGAGTTGCGAGATCCTGGACAGTCTCTTTTTTTCCTCGGCGACGGCACGGGAGATCCCGATGGCTCGTGCCTGCGCGATCGGGTACTTGTTGGTCATCACCTCCTCGCGGATGTATTTGGCCGCGAGCTTCCTGTCGTACTTTCGTCGTGAGGGCACGTCCCTACTCCAGTGCCTTTCGGATGGCTCGCTCGCGCTTGGCCTTGGTTGTCGCGGAGACGGGCTTCTGGTACTTCTTGGGTAGGAGGTGGTCGTAGTTGCCTAGGTCGGCCTCGACCTCGAACTCGGAGGCCCAGACGTCGGCGGCTGCTTCGTCCATGGTGTTCTGTCTCCTTTGATCGGTATGATATATCTGGTAACTACTTCGGAGTCTAGGAAATGTTTTTGTTCCCTTTGACTCACTTCTCTCAGATGACCTTGATGTAGGAGCTTCCCCTCGGCCTCTCTTTCCGGATGGCCTCCCTCAGGATTTCGGTGGTCTGCTCGCTCGTCATGGTTTTTTCCTTAGTATCAGGTGTTGGCTCTCCGTTCGGCCTCGGCCAGCTCCCTCTCGGCCAGCGCCGTCCCCCGGTACTGCGACAGCCGACTCCACCCCGGATGGTACTCGAAGTGGGCCAGGTCGACGAACGGCTTGCCGCTTCGGCTCCTCATCAAGCGGTCGCCCATCCAGGTCCCCCCGCGCCGCCTCACCTCCGCCCCCACCCGCTCGTAGGCCCCCTTGTCGAGGCTCCCGTCGGGCCTGCGCAGGACCAGGTGGAAGGCGCGGCCGACGGAGTGCCAGCCGAACTCGCCCGGTTCGATCCCGGTCCTCGCGGGGTCGATCCGGTCCTGGTCGGCCCAGCTCCGGTAGGTCTCGCCCAGCGTCGCCGGGATGCTGTTCTCCCGGCACCAGTCCAGGATTCCTCGCGCGAACACCCGGGTGCTCGGCTCGAGGACCGCCATGCGCCTGGCGGCGAGCATGCGCTGCCCGAGCGATCCCCGGCCCGACGGGTCGGGTGAGGGCTCGTCGGGCCCGCGGCGGGCGGACGGCAGCGCCCGGCGTCCCCTCCCGGAGAGGAGGGCGGCGAGGCCTAGGCCTAGTATGAGCAGGATTCGGGGCAGCATGGGCTAGTCCGAGTTGGACCACGCCTCGGAGAGGATCTCGAGGAACTTGATGGAGTTGTCGGCGTTTCCCTTGAACCTCTTCGTCACCTGTAGCTCGAGGATGACGGCCGGATCGTTGGCGGACTGTCGGAAGTTCACGACTCCCACGTTGGGGATGTGGATCCAGCCCTTCCCGTTTCGTTGGTCGTACTGTACTGTCCGGAAGTTTTCGGCCAGTACGACGGCCAGCTTCTCGGACTCTAGGAGGCGTGGTGTTTTCATGATTCGGTGCCTTCTTAGGGGGTTACTCCAGCACGTCCACGTGTCCGTCGGGGAACACGTAGAGAGTGGGTTTGGGGTTGAGATCCAGGATCTCCTCCATTCGCAGCCGGCCGGCGTAGGCGCCGACCGCGTAGGCACCCCGGTAAGTCGTCTTGGACGTCATCGAGCGCTTGAGGTCGTCGACGAGGGTCTCGAGGTCCCGGCTCCACTGCTCGCCGTTCTGGTAGGCCGGGTGGGGGGCTCCCTCGGTGGTGTAGTACACGATCGTGAACCAGTGTCTCGGTTTTTTCTTTGGCATGTTCAGTCTCCCAGTATGCGGCTCGTAAGCAGCCCCGACAGCACGCCCACGGCCACGTCCCTGGCCGGCGATCCCGCCCTCCTGGTCCCGACCAGCCGCCTGACGTGGCCGAGCAGCTCGGCCGCGACGTCACCCAGGCCGGCCTCGGAGGCCAGCTCGTGGGCGGAGCCGAGCCGGGCGAGCCCCGCTTTGCCGGACCGGGCCAGGGCGAGGGTCTCGCGGATGCTCTCAACTTCGGGAGGGGTAAGTTTCCTCACGGTGTCACCCTCTCGGTACGGCGTCTCTCACGGAGATCTTGACGTCGCCGGTCTTCCTGTTCAGCCACCTGTACCCCAGGTATCCGGCTCCCGCCGTCGCCAGGACGTAGAGCAGGTAGTTCGACCCTGTGTCGACGATGCCGGCGGCCCTCTCCCGGGCCACGTCGGCGGCCTCGGAGCGGGCCGAGGTCGTGGTCTCGACGACTCCGTAGAGTCCGGCCGCCTCGATCCATATCTTGGTCAGGACCCTCACGAACGACCTGTAGAACAGGGACGTCGAGGGGAACGACTTTTTGTTGTCGGCCCACAGGGCGCCGTAGGTTTGCGAGGCAGCTCGGGCCTCGTCGAGGGCCCGGGTGAGCCCGCGGGAGTCGTCGCGCTTTCGCCACTGGTACCAGGCCGTGTTCTCGTCGAGGAGCTGCTCGCCGCAGCGGATGCCGGCCTCGAGCCTGGCCCTCATCTCGAGGGCGGTCATCTGCTTCGGCTCGGACCTCAACAGGGAGATCAGCTCGTCCATGTAGGGGACGGGTACCGTAGCCACGCCCCGCCTGGTAAGATCCTCGTGGAGCTCGCGCGACGACCTGAGGAACCGGTCGAACTTGCCTCGGTTCTCGGAGGACATCATCCGCAGTCCCCCCCAGGAGGTCAGTCCGGAGCGGAACTTGTTCCAGGCCTGGACGAGCTCGTCCCACCTTCGCAGATCCTGGTCGGTCACGAGCCTGCTCCCGTGGATCTTCCTGGCGTACTGCAGGCTCCTCCACAGGGTATTCATCCACCGGTCGGCGGCGTCCACCTCGGTGTACGAGATCTCGTAGACCTTGGGCAGGCCGATGCCGACGGTCGACGCCCTGACCGCGTCGGCGACCCCGCACCACTCCCAGCTGCCGGGAGGGGGAGGGGAGCCGCGTTCCCATCTTCGCTTCGACATGTGGGGTTCTCCTAAAGGGGGGCCTCGGTCCAGTTGACGTCGTCGGGTGAGGGTCCGAAGCTGGCCAAAGGCGTGTATCCTCCCCGCTTCACGCCGAAGAGGACGAGGAGGCTGTCGGGGGGGAGACGGTAGGTGGACTGGGGGATCGAGACGGCTCGGAAGAGGTCGTTGCACGCCTCCCCGTGTTCGGCCCAGAGGGCGTCGTAGATCTCCTCCTCGGAGAGTCCCCTCTGCCGGGCCTCGCAGAACGAGGCGAACATCTTCTTCCCTCCCTTTGGGAGGGAGGATCGGCACCACAGCTCGCCGCACTTGCCCTGGTCCTTGAGGTTGAGGATCAGGTACTGCCAGCGGTGGTCCCTGGCCTGGGGCGAGACGTCGGAAGTCGGGGGGACGATGGTCTCGGATCCGGCCTCCTTCCACCGGATCTTTTCGTCGACTATCCGGAACCATCGGGGACCGGACAGGACGGAGTAACCGCCCATGTCGTGCTTCACCTGCGCGGGGAAGGACGAGTCGTCCAGGTACCTGATCTCGACGTGGGTCGGGATGCGGCTGAGCTGGACCACCCCGTACTTGCTCCGGGTTACCCGGTAGATCACCAGGCAGCCGTCCTCCCGCATCCCGAACTCGGAGCCGTCGGGCTGCTTCAGGGCGATCTCCGTCAGTGAGTTCTTCTTCGTCATGGCAGTATCCTCACATCTCTCCGGCGATCTTCTCGAGCAGGTAGTGGCAGTCCCCCAGGATCTCCCGGACTTGCGACAGCTTCTCTCCCAGGGTTTCCAGGTGGGAGGTCAGGGTGCTCTTCCCGTTCCTGCCCTCTGAGGCCGAGCAGGCCTCGTAGAGTCGCATCCCGGCGAACTCCGCCAGCTGGTCGGCTTCTGTCACCTCTTCTAGCGCGACGCCAACCTCGCGGGCTACGTCGAGCGGGGAGTGACTGATCTTGAAGTCGGGGTACCCGGGTGCCTTGATGGTCTTGATGGGCATGGCTCAGTCCTTCTCGTAGTGGCCGATCTGCTCGAGATCTTCGCGGGTGACCTTCTTGGCGATCTTGTCGACGTCGATGTAAACGTCGGGCCCCTCCTGGTTCCCCCAGTACTCGTTGGCCTTCTCGGCCGACTCGTGGAAGATCGTCAGGAGCAGCTCGTCGTCGACCTCGTCGTCGCTGATCGTGACCTTGAACTTCTTCTCGATGGCCCGGACGAAATCTCTCCGAGCCCAGTTCTTCCACGCCTCGTCCTGGGCCTCCGACTCGAGCTTGGAGTGCAGATCCTCGTCGGCCAGGTGGTATACCTGCAGGTGGTTGAGGAACTCCCCGACGTCCTCCTCCTCCTCGTCCGGGACGTCGGGGAGCTTGATGACGACGGCGCAGGTTCCGTGCCCCCCGATCGCTTCCCACCACCACACGTCCAGGCCGTCGGAGAACTTCTCGAGCCAGGCGTCGTGGTTGCTCTTCTCGACGAGGCTCCCCGAGTAGTCGGAGTAGGACAGGTAGCCTGGGACCAGGCACTCTCCCCTGGGGTCGTCCCTCCACTGCCCGTAGCGGAGCTGGGTCATCCTGGCACCGCGGTCGATGGTCACCAGTTGGTCGTTCTGTCCGATGTTCAGCTTGATCTTCATGGTCTCTTCCTATTTATTGCGACAGGATGTAGGAGGCGGCCTCCTCCAGGTTCCGGAACCTGAGTCGTCCCGAGGAGGTAGACCGGAGAGGCTCGGCCCTCAGCACGTCGGCGGCGTGTTCCGGGGAGTAGAGGAAGGCCTCGTGGTGGGTCACCATGCCCGGGGTGGACTGGACGAGCCCCTTGGGTACGGCCCGGTCTCCGCCTTCCGGGACCACGTCGACGAGGCCGACCTGCCCCTTGGCTCTCGTCTGCAGGGTGACCAGGTAGCACCTGACCCTCCTGTTGAAGTAGAAGGGCAGGTGGTACCGGTCCCTGCCCCGGGGGCCGCGCGGGTCGAACTCCAGGATCTTCCTGCTCACGGACTCCTCCGCGTCGCTATCTTGGCCACCGCCACGGCGGCGATGGCCGCCGACAGGCAGAGCAGCCCGGCTCCCGCCAGGTTGCCCGCGCGGCGCACGTCGTAGCGGATGTCGTCTATCTTGTCGATGATGGCCTTCTCCTGCCTCTTGGGCAGCAGGATGGAACCGGTCTCGTCGTGATTCGTCATGGCGCGGGCCTCCAGCTCTCGGCGTAGGCGAGGACCATTCTATCCCGGGAGGGGAGATAAAGGTAGAGCCGGACCTCCGCCAGCAGCGCTCCTCCCTCCAGGGCGAGGCGGGCGTACTGGCGCGCGTAGCCCACGTCCTCGCGGTTGACCGAGAACAGCCCCCCGAACTTCTGCAGGAGCCCCGGGTTGGCCCCCTTCCCCTTCTCGTCCCACACGTTAACCTCCAGGTGCGGGGGAAAATCCGACGAGTAGCTCGACGACCGCACCTGTTCGAGGTGCCTGAGCAGGTGGGGGAGGGAGGCGTCCTCGTATCCCTTCGCCCTGGTCCCCAGGTCCGACCTGTGAAGGAACGTCGACGTCGACTCCAGCTTGGCGCTCATATCGGTTTTCCTGTAAGTGGTTGAAACTATTGGCTTTCTCGTGTCACTTGACATCCTAGATTCTGGAGCTAGAATATAGTCGGAGGGTGCGAAGATGACAAGAACATTGCTGGTTGCCCTGCTCGTTTTGTCCGGTTGCCTCGACGCCGACGGCTTCGACGCCCCGCCCGAGTCCTCCGCTCCAGTTGTCGGATCCCCGTCGCGAGGCAGGTCCTCCTCGGTTGCCGACCCCGATACTGCGGCGGCTCCCGACTCCGGTCCCGCCGCGGCGGCTGCAGACTCCGGTTCCGAGGTCGCCGGGGTCGAGGCTCCCGACCAGTCCTGGTCCGCCGCCTCGAGGTGCGGGGGGTCCAACTGGGCGTACTCGTGCGACGTCCCGGGTACTCGCTGCCCGGAGATGTACCTGCTCCTGGTAGGTCAGGTCACCTGCCTGCCCTCCGACGTCACCAACGGCGTGGTCTGCGGATCCCCCCTGACTAACTACGCCTCCCCCGGGGCCCCCGGCTGGTGCATGACCACCCTGGCCCACCCCCAGGACATCGTCTGGGGCAACGTCCAGACGGGCTGGAGGCCGCTCACCACAGCGACCAAGCTGGTCGCCTTGTGCACCGTCGACTCCCGCTTCGCCGGCTGGGCCTGCCTCTAGGGGTGACGCCATGTTCAGACCAGACGACGCTCGCTTCCTGTTCTGGGCCCCGGTGTTCTTCCTCCTCGGGGTGGCGATCGCCCTGTGCTCCGGGTGCGACGGCGCCGGCGGCAAGACCGACGGCTCCTCCGAGGTTGGCTGCGGCAACCCCGAGTCGTACTCGGGACTCAAGGTAGCCGTCGTGTGGACCGGCGACGAGGTTCCCTGCCCTAGTCCGCTGTTCTCAGACGCGGAGTGCAGGAAGCCGGCCAGCGGTCCCCCGACGACCCTGGGGGCCTCCTTCAGGTGCGTGCAGGTGGTGTCTAGGCCGGGGACCGACCTGGTCGGCATCGATCCTAGGGGGATGGTTTCCATCAGCGATCTCAACGTCCTCGACTCCGTTCGCCTCCATCAGACCCTCTACGCCCTGTGCTCGACGTCGGGTAGGTGGGTGGGCTGGTCCTGCACGAGCGACTAGATCCCCACCTCGTAGCAGAGTGCCAGGAAGGTCACCTTGTCCCCGGCGGCTGCGCTTCCGGACCCTATCCCGACCACGATCTCCTGCCCCACTATCGGTATCGACGGCGACGTGTTGGACGCCACCGTCACGCTCTGCATGGCCTGCCTGCCGTCGTACAGGTCGACGTTGATGGCAGCCGACGACGGCACCCTCAGGACCTGCACGCTGCGGGCGAACGCCGGCACGGGGTACAGGATCTTGTCCACCGGGTTCTGGGCGATCCCGAAGGTCACGCTGGTGGGCCCGCAGTAGCAGTACTGCGTCTTGTAGGCCCGCGCGAAGTGCCTCGAGAAGTTGGCCACGGAGGCCATGACGCCGACGGGTATGGGGGTCGCGTTGGGGACCGAGACCCCGACCCCCATCAGGAGGGCCGCGACGGTGGGACCCCCCACGTCGAGGGCCGCCGCCAGGAGGTTGTTGTCGTACCGGTAGTAGACGTTGACGGCACCGGTCGGGACGGTGACGATCACCCCGCCGTCCTGCGGGGTGATGGCGTTGGTCGCCGAGATCAGCGTCTTTCCCTGGAACGGGCCCGTGGGGACGTCCACCTCGGCCCTCGTCGTCACGCTTCCGTTCCCGAACTCGATGATCGCCGTCACGGGCCCGACGGCTCCCGCCCCCGGGATCAGCTGGCGGCAGGCCGTGAGGATGATGGACCTGGTCATGCCGTCGGCTGAGGACGCGTTGAGTTTGATCGGCTGGAGCAGGTCCGCGGTCTGGGCGACTATCGTGGCCTGGTTGTAGGGGGCCTTGGGTTCCAGTATCTGCCGGTTGCCGATGTTCTGGTCGGCGTTGCTGAGTAGTCCCCCGGAGGCTCGGACCATCATGTCGTGCATTATCTTCATCGGTTAGTCCCTCGCGTACTTGAGAGTCGACCATACCCTGGCCGTCTCGGGTCCCAGGTTGAGGAGCTTGATCCGCAGGGGTAGATCTCGACTGATCTCCCCCTCGAGCAGCATACCTCGGTGGAAGTCTCGGGTGAGCCAGGGGAGGGGAGATTTTCGCCCCTCGAACCATACCTCCTCGATGACGACCTCGCTGCCGTCCTCCTGGAGGTGGAGGATTGCCCCCCTGACGGAGGACAAGGGCTCGAACGTGATCTGCTTCTCCTCATTTACCTTTATCTCCAGGTACCTGTAGAGCTCTCGGCGCCTCTCCCTCGGGATGATGGGTACTGTGTCTACCTCGTCCTCATCTCGTTCCACGGGACTTGTCCAGCTTGACTCGCATCTCGACGATAGACGTCTTGATGTCCGCCGTTGCCTGTCCCAGGTCCTTCAGGTCCTCCGACTGCGAGGTCATTATCTCGTTGAGCCGGTTCAGTGCCCCCTCTATCCGCGTCTCCTTGGTGGCCCTGTCGAAGGTGTCCTTCACGTACTCCTCGCGGCCCACGAAGAAGGCTCGCCCCCCGACGCCGATGACGGTGCCCAGGGCTATGATCACCCCGAGTATGACCGACAGGAACGTGAGGGCAGTCGACGTTTTCTTGGAGGATACCTCGACGGGGACTGGGGGAGGGGTGACCGACGGGGGTAGTGAGGTGATGGTCGGTAGGTTCGAGTGGGTTCGGGACATGGTGCTTCCTTTCGTGCTACGCGTAACCGTGCTGCTTGGCGTCCTCGACGCGGGCGACGTACTCCAGTCCCCGGGGTGGCAGGGGTGAGTTGCTGTCCAGGGCCCTCTTGACGGCCCCCTCCCCTTGGTTGTAGGCCGCCGCCACCAGGCGGTGGTCGTTGCCGAACTTCCCCCTGAGGTACCTCATGTAGAAGGCGGCCAGCATGAGGTTGAGTTCCATGTTGAGCAGGTCCTGCCGGTTGCCGTGCCAGTCCCTGAGGACCTCGACGACTTTGGGGTTGGACCGGTACTTTGACCTCAGGATCCAGCGGACGACGTCTGTCGCCGTGGGGAGCTTCAGTTGCAGGATCCCGGTGGCGCCGGAAGGGTTCTGGGCCAGCGGCATGAACTTCGACTCGACGTAGGCCTGGGAGACGATCCAGGAGCTTGGAACGTCGAAGATCTCGGACCACTTGGAGGCCAGCTCGCGGGCTGCCTGGGGGTAGGACGTGTCGGGATCGATGTCGTTCGACCAGTCAACGTCTCGGATGGACTTCTTCTTGTCGATCCCGGAGCCGACGGAGGCGTGGGCCCGACCGCCGCTGAGGGCGACGGCGGCCAGGACCAGCGGGACGGCTATGAGCAGGGGGTTCACGTCGGTCCTCCTCAGAATCGCTCGGCGCCCAGGAACATTTCGACGTCTCCTCCCAGGAGGACCTCGAGATCGTCGGCGTCCTTCAGGCTCCGGTTGTACAGCCTCATTCCCTCTGATTTCTTCCTGAAGTGCAGGCCGGTCTCCTGGCACCAGTCGTCGTAGTTGGCCGACTTCCTGACGGTGGCCATCACCTGCAGCATGACGTCGAGAATCCCGAACGCCGTAGGTCTGCTGCCGTCGTCGGTGTCGTAGGGGTCGATGACCATCCTCCGGCCCTGGTAGCTGAGCACCACCCGGTAGCCGCCGGCTCGGTGCTTGGAGGCCGTCATTTTCACGTGTCTGGACAGTTCGGAAAGGGTCATGTTCAACCTCAGATCTTTGGACGCATCTTTCTCAGCCTGGATACCTCGGACGCGAACCTCCGCTCGAGGTCCCTCCTCCCGTACCTCCTCGACAGTACCAGGCCGTCTTCCGCCTGGTCCAGCGTCAACGTCTCCAGGGAGGCCAGCTTGGCGAGCTTTCCCGCCTCCCAGTCCCTCCCGCGGACGGGGTCGTCGGCCCGGGAGAGGGCTAGCCTCCCCAGGCCGACGATGACCGTGATACCCGCGAGAATGCCCAGCACGGGGCTCCTAGGATACCGTGACGCCCTTGCTCCTGAGGTTCCTGAGCAGGTCCTCGCCGACCGTCTTCTTGACGAAGTCCGGCGCGGTCTTGCCGGTGGTCATCTCGACGGCCCGGTTGAAGTCCGCCCTGCTGATCTTCTTCGCCTGGATGGCGTCCCTCAGGATGGACTGTGCGTCGCGCTCGGAGCCCATTCCGGAGGCCTGGGTTGCGGCCTCGGCGGGGGCAGCCGAGGGTGCTTTCGCGGTGGTCTCGGCGGGTGCCGGGGCCTCCTTCTTGCCACCTCCCTTCGGGATCATGGACTCGACCATCGACACGGCCTTTCCGGCCGGTGTGAGGTTGAGCGCCTTGCGGAAGATGGACAGTGCCGACCACCCCATGGAGGTGTCCGCGGGTCCTCGCCCCATGCTCGCCACGCCCTCTCGGTAGTTGCCGAACGGGTCTCGGGTCGACAGGGTGAGAGCCCTGGCGGTCTCTATGGCCAGCTCGCCGATCCCCTGGATGGGGGTGAGGCGGACGTCGGGCAGCGAGGACATGGGATCGTCCTCCATCGGGGGGGCCTTGGCCGAGATCTCGGCGGCGATCCTCCCCTTTCCCAGCTTGGTGGCGAGGGACACGCCCCGGGCGCCCTCCTCGGGTGTGGCGGTGCCGGCCTCGACCCTGGCCTGGATGGAGGTGAGCTCCGCCTCGGCCCCGGTCTTCTCCTCGGGGGAGAGCTGGTTGACCCTCTGGAGGTACTCCTCCCTGGCTGCCGGCTTGGCGGCCATGGCCTTGGCGGCGACGGCTGCCCCGGCGACGGCTCCGGCGGCCAGCACGGCCTCGCTCGTCGGGTTGGGGACCGCGGCCTTCTCCGCGATCTCCTTCTCGGCCGCGATGGCTGCCCTGTCGCCGTGCAGGGCCCTCTCGTGGAGGTTGGTGGCGTCCTGGACGGTCGGGCTGACGGGCTCGCCCTTCTCCACGGCGGAGATGGTCTTCACGGCCATCACGTCGCCGATGTTCTTGATGGCCCCGGGGTCGCCCCGCTTGGCGGCCTCGAGGTTCTTGTCGATGGCGGACTGTGCGTCCTTCTGGCCGGCCTCGGAGGCGGCCACGACGGCGGCGGTCCGCTTCAGCTGCTCGGTGGCGCTGGGGGCGGAGGCCGCGGCCTTGGCCAGCTCGCCGGCCGTCTTCTGGTCGCCCTCGGCGTGGGCCGCCTTGGCGCCGGCTGCGAGCTCCTCGCGGGTGCCGGTTCCGGCCCTCATCTTGGAGACCGCGACCTCGACCTTTCTCTGGTTGTCCTTCTTGCTGCCCTTCTTCTTGGACTTCCTGGCGACCACCACGCCCGTGGTCACGGTGGCGAGGACGGCCCCGCCGAGTGCGATTCGTTCCATGGCGCGCTTGGCGTTGGGGTTCCCCTTCGCGGCGGCGGCCCTGATGATCTCGTACTGGCGTATGGCCTTCGGGTCTCCCCGGCGGACGCGGGCGGCTAGCTTCTGGCCCTCGACGAGTCCCTTCCTGTCGGCCCGGGTGCGGCTGTGCAGGCGGACCTTCTTGGCGAGGACCATGGCCTGGACGCGGGCCTTGGCCTTGGGGTCGCCCTTCTTGGCCATCGTGACCTGGGCGATGACGTACTTCCGCGCCTTCTTGTTGCCGGTGTTGGCCTTCCGCTCGACGGAGGCCAGGACCCGCAGCTGTCGGCGGCGGCTCATGCGGGCGAGCTGGTCCCCCGCCCTGTTCTCGAGATTGCGCTGGAACTTGGCCACCTTCTCTCGTCGGGCCAGGCGCTTCTCGGTTTTGGACTTCTTGAGGCTGACCGCGTAGGCCATCCTGCCCGCCTTGACGGCGTTGACGTCTCGCTGGGCCTGGGGATCGCCGGCCTTGGCCTTGGCGACCATGGTTCTGATTGCGGCCACTGCCTTCTTGTCGCCCCTCTTCGCCCTGACGTAGAGGGCGGCCCCGGCGCGCACCTTGGTCTTGGCGGCCTTGCCGGCGGCCTTGCCGGCGGCGCCCATGCTGTCGTCGGAGGCGTCGGCCTCGGCGTCGGTGGCGGCGGCGTCGGGGTTGGCCTCGACCTCGGCGGTGCGGGATTTCTCCTCGTCGCGGGCGGCGGCGGCGTCGGCGGCGTCGGCCTCGGCGGCGGCGGCCTCGGCGATGGCGGCCTGCACCCGCTGCTCGGCCTGGGTCTCGGCGTCGGCTGCCGCCGCCTTGGCGGCTGCCGCGTTCTTGCGGGCCAGGGCAGCCTTCAGGCGGTTCAGGCGGGCCTGCTGGGCGGACGGGGACGAGCTGACGATCCCGGTCTTCTTGCCGACCCACTTGGCGGCCTGGGCGAGCTTCTTGGCGGGGTACCAGATGGGTGAGGTGGCAGCCTTGAAGGCGCTCGAGATCGAGAAGCCGACATAGTCGCCGCCCATGATCTCGCCGGACTTGCGGAGCTCGGTCAGCGCCTTCCTGGCGTAGGGGTTGCCCTGCTTGGCCCTGCGGACGATCTCGGCGAGCTGCTTCTTCTCGGTGGAAGACATGGCCTTCGCGGCCCCCACCAGGAACTGGCCCGCGATCTTCTCGCGGTCGGGGTGTCCGGCGAGGTAGTCGCCGCGGACGGTAGCCTTGACCTTCGACCGCAGGCGGTCCTGGTCGCGGAGCAGGTCTCCCAGGACCTTTACCTCGTCGCCCGACAGGGGCTGACCGGTGGCCAGGCGGCGGGCGAAGGCGTCCGACAGACGGGTGTGCTTGTCGCACCGCTTTTGGGAGGAGGTCATGTCACCGGCCGTGCAGGCCCTCATGACGGACCCCACGAAGTCCCCGCATGACTCGACGTAGGCCGTCCCCATCAGGTCACCGTGAACGACCTTCATCTTGCCCACCCGTCGGGCGAGATCGCGGGCGACCTTCACCTCGTCGGGATCGAGGGTCTCGCCCGCCCGGATCTTCTTGACCAGGGCCTGGGCGACTTCCAGGTGGCCGTCCTTGCGGAGGGCCTCCCTCAGGACGTCCGAGATCTCGGTGGGCTTCTCGTGGCCCATGCCGGACACCTTGGCGGCGATTTCCTGTACCTGCTTGGAGGTGGCGGCGGACTGCTCCTGGGCGGCCTTGACGGCTGCCTGGGCGGCTGCGGCTCGCTCGGCGGCGCTCAGGTCCTCCTGCTGCTTCTTGAGGAGCTTCTGGAGGTCGGCGTTCTCCTTCCAGGCCCTGACCTCCTTGTCCTTCAGGTCGCGGGCCTGCTTGCTCCGCAGCCAGTAGGTCGGGTTGAGCTTGTGGAGCCACGGGTCCAGGCCCGAGTCGTCGGTGTTTCGGCCGAGAATGTCGCCCGCCACGGAGGCGAACGAGTCCTCACCGGAGATTCCGGACAGCACGTTGCTCATGGGATCACCTTCCGCCTGGTCTGGGTACGCTTCCTGGTATTCTTCGGCTCCCGGCTCGACGGCCATGGGGTCCATCGAGGGGTCCACCGAGGGAGCCGCTGAGGGGTCCGTCGAGGGATCCTCCTCGGGACCGGTGGCCGAGCGCTCGCCGGCCGTGTTGTTGATGACGATGCTCGCCTGCTGGGTGAACCACGTCAGGGGGTTCCACCAGGCGCCCATCACGTCGGCCCCCAGGAGGTCGGCCCCCAGGACGTCGGCCCCGCTGACGACGTAGGAGGTGGGGAGCTTGCCAGCGGCTATCTTCTGCTTGGCCCACGACTTCGATTGCTGTCGGTAGTAGCTCATGGGCTGGACGGCCTGCCCGGAGGACTTGGCCTGGCGGGCCAGGAAGTTGGCGTGCTCGACCACCAGCTTCTTGTTGAGGCGTCGGACCACCTCGGCCTTCTTCTTGTCGCGGGATGGGACGAACTTCTTGGCCAGGCTGCCGACCTTCCTGATCCCCCGGCCGACGCCCCGGACTCCCCGCTTGATCCCGCGACCGACGCCGCGGCCGAGCTTGCCGATGCCCCGGCGGAGGCTGCCGAAGCCGAAGCCCAGCGAGTCGTCGTACCCCATCTTCTCGAGTCTCTCTTCGTCGTTCATGTCGTCTCCGTAAACTGCGTCGTAGTTGATCAGGTCAAATGCCTTGTTCTTGGCGTCGGCCGCCTTCTCCATGTAGATGGTGTGGGCTGCGTCGTCGACGAACTCTATTTGGTCTCTCATGGTGTCACTTGTTAGCGAGTCTGGGATTTGTTATCGAGACTTCGCGTCCATGCTCAGTCCGGCTTCCACGATGCGGCAGTAGTTGTGGTCAGGATCTCCTATCCCCCATAGCGAGGCCAGGACGGTTCCACCCTCGTCCTTCAGGACGGCTCCGAGGACCTCGTTCGGCATGGTGTCCTCGTTATCTCCTAGCTCGTAGGGTTCGGGATCGTAGACCCATTCGACTCTCCAGTTGTGGTCGGCGGCGTACTGCTCGGCGATCGCGTACTTTCGAGCGCGGACTTTGTCGCCGTTGGTGGCGTTGACGCTGAAGAAGGAGATGGCCTTCTCCAGTTTTGCTCGTCCGGAATTGAAGTTGCTTGTTTTCTTGGATCTCATATGGTCCTCCGCCCGGGTCTCGCCCCGGGTATAGCGATCGTGACCCCTGCCATGCCGAGGGCGGAGTTGACCTTCTTCTGGGCTCTCCAGAAGTGCCTCGTCGACGGGTTCCGGTTGCCGGCGTCCCTGACGGCCTGCCGGACCACGAGGGCCCGGTACTCGTCGTGCCGGATGTCGCCCTCGCCGCAGAGGTCCTCCCTCTGCGCCCTGACCTCGTCCCTGACGAACCTCGGGATCCTCATCACTTCACCAGGGCCAGCAGCGCGCGGCCTATGCCCCGCCAGTGGCTGGTCGGGGGGTTGTCGACGTGGCACCGGGACTGGCACGCCTTCAGTGAGTTCAGGATGGTGTCTATCCTGGACCCGACCGACTCGATCATGTCCTTCAGCTCCTGGTACTCCTGGGTTGACATGCTTGCTTCTTCCTTCTCTTGCATTCCTAGAAGAGACTGGTGGCCTCGTACATCCGGACCTTGTTTCTCGCTGAAACGTCACCGGCCTTGGCTCTGGCCAGGGAGGACGAGTAGTCCCGGAGGACGCCCTCCCACTTCTTCACGGCCTCCCGGTCGCCCGCCTCGGCCCTCCGCTTGAGGGGGAGGTACTCGGCCCTCATCGCGGCACCCATCTCCCGGTACGCCGACGCGAGCTTCTCGTCGGAGGACAGGGCCTCGGAGCCGCACAGTCCGGACTCTCTGGCCAGCTCGGCTTCGTCCCCGTTCATCGGCGATATCACCATGGTCTTCTTTCCCCTAGGTTTCGGACAGGTTCTCCAGGACGCCGTAGTAGGCCTCCCTGGTCGGCACCCTCATGCCCTCCAGGTGGATGCACATGCTGAGCACCGCGACGATCGCCTCCCTCGGGGTCGACGCCGCTTCCATGATCTCGTTGATGGACGAGCGGTACGACCCGGTCCTGCACGCCAGGGCGGCCCGGATGCCGGCGTCTACCAGGTCGTTCTCGTTGCTCATCATTGGTGCGTGTACCTGGGAGGGAACTTGCGGGCCACGTCGTTGATGTACTTGGCCAGGTAGGGAGCCACCTTCTCGGGGGAGGCCGTCTTCTTCCTCATCTTCGGGGCCCAGTTGCCCGTCTTCCCGATCGAGCAGACCAGCTGCTCGGCGGTGACCTTCTCGGCGTCGGTGGTGGCGTACTGGCCCCCGTGGAAACCCGACACCGAGAACAGCATGCGGTTGTTCTCGGCCTCGGCGCCTCCCCCGCGCCTCTCCCTCACCCTGGAGGTCGGCAGGTTGATGAACGTGACGAAGACGGTGCAGGTCCCGTATCCCGGAGGTCCCAGGCTGGGGGACACGTCGACGGCCACGTGGCAACCGTGCAGGACGCCGGCGTCGATCTGGCTCTTGAGAGCGTTGATGAAGTCGTTTTCGATCATTAGGTCATCTCGTTGTTTTTTATCGAGGTTTGGAGAAGCTGGTCAGCTCGTGTCCCAGCACCGATTTTTCCATCGACTGTGCTCGCTCGACGAGCCTTCGGTACTCGGATCCCGAGCGGCTGCCCAGCCTGGCCAGGCCACCCATCATCCGGAACGAGGGGGATCGCTTGATGGACGCGTCCTCTTCGTTCCACCTCCTCTTCGCCTCCCTGACCTGTTTCAGGAGGGACTCGTACTCGGGGAACTGCCGGCCCACGGCCTTGCGGGAATCTTCGGAGGACGACGCCCTGGTTGTTCTGAGGGCCCGGGAGACGACCTTCTCGAAGTAGGAGCTGTCCAACAGGATGCCGCTGATCTCCTTGACCGAGAAGTCGGGGTGGAGCTGGTCCGCGTAGAGGTACACGGCCCTCCGAGGGCTCGACTCGTCGTAGTCGGCCGAACCGGGGGGGTTGCTCCTCACCCACCGGCGCAGGTCGGCCTCCAGGATCTTCGACAGGAACTGGTGGGCCCTGGAGTACTCCTCGCTCCCCCAGGGGAACGTCCTGACGTCCCCGATGGCCCTCGTCACCTGATCGTGTTCGGACACGTCCATCAGAATATCCCGTTGGACCTCTCGAAGGACTTCGTGGTGTTCCCGAACTTCGCCCTCACCCGGGCGTCGTCCGCCCACCCGGCGATCCCGGCGGAGCCCGCGTGGTGACCGACGGCGAGCAGCCCGGACAGGGAGCAGGGCACCCCTCCGATCACCTTGCCGACGTGCTTGCGGGCCTCGGGGACGAGCTTCCTGGACGTTGCCTCGAAGGCCGCCCTCTGCAGCTCCGGGTTGCCCAGGAACTTCGCCTCGTCTAGCCCGTCGACCCACGAGCCGCACCACACGCCCGTCTCGGCCCCGACCGTCGCCTTGTGGGTCTCGGTCATCAGGCCGGCGTCGCGCAGGTGCCGGGCGTCCATCCCCCAGGCGCCCAGCCGCCCTCGGGGCGTGCGGGTCGCGGGGCGGGCCACCACCATCACGGCTACGTAGCGCCGCCAGGCACGCATCGGAACCCCGCGGACCGGGCTCTCGGGGAGCATGGACAGGCCCCGGCGGGACGTGCCCAGGGAAATCCCAGTGATGAGTGAGGACAGGCAGGCTGGTATGAGGAGTATCGGCGTCATCGGCGGTGGTCTCCGGTCGAGGGGGACGGTCCAGTGGGGCGAGATGACGCGTGGGCTCCCACCGCTGTCCCGCTCGGGGAGGACGGGGTGCCGCGCCTGCCAGGATGCATCCAGGATAGCTCGTCCGGTCCTCCTGTCAAGTCGCGGGCTACCTGTAGTAGTGTCTGATCCTCCGCAGGAGCACGTCGGACCGACCGAGGGTGTTGGAGTTGGCCACCGAGAAGACGGCGGCCCACTGGGATCCGGTGAGCCAGAAGCCCTGCTGGGGAGGTGAGAAGTTGGCCCTGGCGACGAAGGTGAGCGAGGAGATCGGGGGGAAGTCACCACCCGACGACGAGCCGGAGTAGGCCTCGACCACCCCGGTGGCCAGGACCCTCATGGCGTAGACGTCGTCCGCGACCGGAGGAGGAGTGACGCCGGACGGGGTCTGCACCACCGTGCTGCCCCACTGCCACTCGACCACCGTCATGACTTGAGGGGATCCGTATCCTCGGGCCAGCTCGAAGACCGGCCTGGAGTGGCTGGTGTCCGGCAACCCGGGCCACGGTTGTACCCCGAAGTAGGCGAACTCGTAGTTGGAGCTTGGCTCGTGGGGCTGGCTGAACAGGAACAGCACCCACTGCTCGGAGGAGTCTCTCGGTTGTACTCCTGTGAGATCGGCGAAGGGGACCACGACGCGGGGCCCCCCGTACCAGGAACCGTAGTTCGGGACGTTGGCCGTCGACGTCCTCAGGTACAGCCCTCCCCGTCCGGGTCCCACGGAGGCCTCGGAGGCGGTGGACCCGTTGACCAGCGTCCAGGGGCGACCGTCGATAGTCTTGGGGCCGTCTCCCCCCTGCAGCAGGTCGGTCTGGGGCACGGACGACAGGTCGAGGTCGTACGACTCGGTCAGGCCGCACCCCGTCCCCTGAGGTCCGGGAGGTCCGGGGGGTCCCTGGGGGCCGGCGGGGCCCGGGGTGGACGAGGCTTCCGGGGAGATGACCGTTCCCGAGCCCGAGTAGTGGGGGGCGAAGGAGCTGGTCACGAGAGCGCTCGTTCCGGAACCGACGCTGAAGGCCGTGCTGTCGGTCCCGTCGTCCATCTTCTGGAAGACCGACGAGTGGACCTCCATCCACGAGCCGGCACCTACCAGGTTGATCCCGATCACCAGTCCGGGAACTCCCCGGATCTTGCAGTCGCGGAAGCGCACGTCCCGGACGCTGGTCAGCTCGAAGGATCCCCCCTGACTTCCCAGGTGGTAGGTGTCGGAGAAGACGTCGTTGATCTCGAGGTCGTTGTACCGGAGGCCGGACGTGCTCCCGAAGGTGAACGCCCATCCCGAGCCGCGAGCGGAGTCGACGATGAGGTGCTGGACGAACATGGTGTGCCACGACGGCCCCACCTGGCGGATGACCTGCTGCGATCCTCCCCCCACGTACATGTTCGACACCGTGAGGTACTTCCTGTCGTCGCCGTCGAACACGGGGCCCGGGGCGTCCGATCCCTCCACGTTCAGGTTGTCGAGCATGACGCCGTCGCCTCCGGCTCGGAACATGGTGCTCGACGGGTTGTAAACCTGCACGGCTCCGGCCCCCCGCACGACGGTGAGGGCGGGGATCACCACGGTGCTGGACATCTCGTAGCGACCGGTGTGCACGAAGATCATCCTCTGGGCCGAGGGGTCAGCGGGGGTCTCCGAGTTTATCGCGTCCACGGCGGCCTGGATCGTCGGGAAGTCCCGGCCGGGACCCACGTGGTAGTCCGACCAGGCGGCTCCGGCAGTCGTCGACGCCAGGCAGGCGGCGCAGGCCGCGATCATCGAGGCGATTGTTCTTCTCATCTCTGCTCCAGCTTGAGTTTTTTTAGCAGTCCGTCGGACGCACCGGCGGTGTTGCCGGAGCAGACGTTGAAGTAGAACCACGTCTGGGTGGCGCCGGGCATTCCCCCCAGGGTGGAGTAGAGGAAGTTCTGAGTCGACAGCTTGGCGTATCCCGAGAGAACCAGGGCCGATCTGTCGGGGAACTCCCCGGCGACGGATGAGGCCAGGTAGATCTGCCAGGTGTCGTGCCCCACCAGGCGCAGGACGACCACGTCGCTCGTCGACGACAGCGCGGTGATGTTGGTCTCCGTCCCGAGGAGGTTGAGGCTGATCTGGCCCGACAGTCCGCTGCTGTAGGACCTCTCGAAGTGCATGTGCTGGAACGTGGTCGGGGTCGCCAGGGACTCCTGGCCGGTCGACAGTCCGAAGCTGGCGAGCTCGTAGTTGGCGTTGGGCGAGTGGGGGGTCGAGAACATCACCCACAGCCAGGTCTCCACGGCCTCGTAGGGTTCGACGCCTCCGAGGTTGGAGATGGGCAGCCTCAGCCGCGGTCCGTTCTCCGTGTTCGTCGCGTAGTTCCCCGTCACGGTTGCGTTGTTCCTTATGTACAGGCCGGACTGCCCGTTGTTGGCCCCGACGGAGGAGGCGTTGACCGAGTAGATCAGGTACCAGGTCTTGCCGTCGATGGTCTTGGTCCCGTCCCCCCCGGTCATCAGGTCCTGGGCGTCCACGGTGGAGAAGTCCCTGCTGTAGACGGTCGTCAGGGATCCTCCTGGTCCCGTGGCCCCGGTCGACCCGGTCGCTCCCGTGGCGCCGGCTCCCCCGGCGGGTCCCGAGGGTCCGGTGGATCCCGGAGATCCGGACGGCCCCGTGGCGCCCGACGCCCCGGACGAACCCGACGGGCCAGTGGATCCCTGAGTTCCTGCCGAACCCGAAGGACCCGTGGCCCCCGAGGGTCCGGCTGAACCCGACGGTCCCGTGGCCCCCGAGGGTCCGGCTGAACCCGACGGTCCCGTGGCCCCCGAGGGTCCGGCTGAACCCGACGGTCCCGTGGCCCCCGTCGCCCCCGAGGTTCCTCCTCCGGGACCCGTGGCTCCGGTGGCCCCGCCGGGTCCGGTGGCCCCCGTGGCTCCTCCTCCTCCGGGTCCTCCCCAGGGGTTGTTCGGCGAGAAGCCCATCAGGGCCTCCTCCGGGCGACGACCGTGAAGGGGACCTTGCTGGGGGCACCCTCGCCGGACTCGACGGCGAAGTACACGTCCGTGCAGCAGCTGGAGAGGACGAACTCGTTGATGTCCCCCGACGGCAGGTCGACGGGGTCGAAGGGGGACCAGGTCCCGTCGCCGCTGAGTCCTCCCCCGACCAGCACCGCGTCGGCGTCGAGCGGCCCGACGGCTATCAGGAACTCCAGGTTGGCGGCCTGGTACCGGTCGGCTCCGGGTTCGGGAACTGCTGCGAACTTCCCCAGCTGGATGGCCAGGGAGGCGTTCATCCTGGTGCTGTCGAACAACCCCGAGTATCCCGGATCGTCGGGGGGAGTGGCCAGCCCCGACACGGTGAGGTACGGTCGTCCTGCCAGTACGTCGGTCATGCTCCGGATGATACAGAAGTTCCCGGATCAGGCCAAGAATTACGCTCGGTGTCTGGCTGGGGGGTTATGACGGCATGTACCATATTATCTGGGGGTGCTTGGTCCAGTCCTGCGACCTGTCAGGGGTGATTCTTCCCGAACGTGAGGGCCAGGAGCGACAGGAGGACGGGCACCACCTGGACGTAGATGACGAACAGCCAGTCGCCGCTCCTCACCCGTCGAACCCCCCTCCGTCCACTGCTTCCCTGAGGATCTCGAGGAGGTCAAACTCGGACGTGTCGGGGATCGAGAACGTGTCGATCTTCGGTTCGGGGGAGGACACCGAAGCGACGCGCAGCCTCCACAGGATCTTCTCCCTCTTCCAGGTCACGTACCCGTAGAGGTAGTTGAAGTCGGTCCAGTACTTCCTCCCGGGTTTCACTCCGTGGGGCGACGTGAGGTGGGTCAGGGCCCTGGTGACGACCTCGTGAGGGTGCTCGGGCAGGATCACCTCGTAGAGGACCGTCACGCCAGGGACCTCTCGTGAGCGGCACTCACGAACCTGGACCAGTCGCCGATGACGACTGGCCAGTTGCGGCACATCCGGGTCTTGGTGGCGGCCAGCTCGCACTTCTCGGAAAATTCCTGGGGGTGCTCCGCGTAGTAACTGACCACGTCGACGGCTAGGTCAACGAACGCGTCGTCGTTGAGTGGTGCTAGTACACCCATGTCTTCGAGGGCCAGCCTGGGGAAGTCCCCGACGGGGGTCCCGACCACGAGCCTCCCCGAGGCCGCCGCCTCGTAGGGGGGCATGGCGCCCCCCTCCTGCAGCGACGTCATCAGGAGGCAGTCGATCCCCCGGTAGAACCCCGGCATCTGATCGCGGGTCAGCCCCGAGGCCCGGGCCAGCGGCAGGCCCGTCTTCTCGGCCACCCTCTCCGCCAGGTACCCCCGCTTGATCTCGACCCCGTGCTCGTTGGTCCTGCTGGGCAGGGCAGCGTAGCCCAGGACCCTCAGCTCCCGGGAGGGATCGCAGGAGTAGAAGTCGCAGTCGATCCCCTGCTTGAGCACGTCGGGAACCCGGGTGATCCCCAGGGAGAGCGAAGTGCAGGCCAGGGCGTCGCTAACCACCGCGTAGCCGGCGTACTCGCCGACGCGGCCGACGCCCTCGCTGAGGATCAGCTGCAGGATGTCGCAGTCGGCGTGGGCCACCAGGGCGATCTTCCTCCTGGGGACACCGAACCTGCTGACGAGGATCTCGCTCACCGTCCCCGGGAGGGTCACGACCAGCTCGTAGCACTTGAACAGTCCGGGGGGAGGGGGGACTGCCCAGTCGTGAAGGTCGGCTCCGACGGCAGCTGCGACCTTCCTGTAGATCGGTCCCAGGGACCATCCGGAGTCGGCGTAGACCAGTATCTTGCTCACGAGGACCATCCTGACAGCTGGGCTTTGAATCTTCGGGTTGAACCCGAGGCGTTGGTCACGGACACCACCATCCTGTCCCGAGGCTCCGCGGTGTCCATCCTCAGGCTGACGAGGGGGGAGGTTGCCGGGCCGAAGGTCTCGGCGGGTACCGCCCCCGTCGAGGTCAGCTGGCTGTTCCGGCTGATCTTGACGTCGGTTATGAGGAAGTGAGGGGCGTCCGGGCAGTCGACCAGGAACCTGGTCGGGGTGAACCGGGTCGGGCACTCCGCGACGATGTTCACCGACGAGTCGGGGGAGACGGTCTCGTCGAACACCACGACGACCTCCTCGGCGTCGGGCCAGAGGGCCTTACCGAGCATCGACAGGAAGTTGTCGGTCAGCTTCTTCAGGATCTCCACGTCGTCCTCCTCAGCAGGCCGAGCCGACCAGCGCGGCCCGGAAGGGGTGGTGGTGCGAGGGGTCGACGTTGGTGACCGACAGGGTGACGTACTGGCCGGTCTCGGCGACGGGTAGCGAGAGCTCCAGGAACCTCTTGCCAGCCGATGGGAGCGTGAAGACGCCGAGGGAGCAGCTCACCTCAGCGACCTCGGGGGAGAAGGCCTCGGCCGGGACGGATCCTCCGGCCAGGCACTCGATCAGGGACACCTTGATCGAGGTGACGACGAAGTGGGGGGCCACGTCGGACGGGATCACCAGCAGCCGGGGCCGGAAGCGGTACTGGGGCTGGACGTTGATGTTGCAGGTGTGGTCGGGCCTGACGTCGGTAGTTCCGAAGCCGAGGACGATGTCTCCGCCCCGGCGGACGATCCTCCCGACTATGGCGTCGAGCAGCCGGTCCAGTTGTCTTCTCAGGTAGGGGTTCATCTTCACGGTGGGGTCCTTTCTTTATTCCGCGCCTATTCGGCGTACGCCCTCAATTGCTCTGCGATCTGCTTTAACCCGCGTTTTGTCCGTTTCCCGTCATTCCGCGTCAACGGACCCGTGACGCGAAAAATGAGGACAAGACGAGCGCCAGATCCGTCTACTTCAATAAACTCCCATCCATCCGGCCATTTGGCGTTTTCAATAGCAGTGAACAGGTCATCGCTGTTGGCTTCGGTATCAAAATCGAAAGCTACTTTGCAGTCATCCCAGGGGGTGTCCATATTTTTTCCTGTCGATTTATTCTCTTCGAGGGGATCGCTACTCCAGCAGGTCGCCGGAGACGGAGAACTCGAACATCCTCGGCTCTCCCGAGGTGTTCATGACCGACATGACCACGTATCTACCGGCCTCGGCGACGTCGAACCTCATGGAGTACCGCAGAAGCGCGAGGCGGGTGAACATCTCCGCCGGCAGGCACCCACACGACGCCAGCTGGCTGTTCTTGCCCACCTTGACGTCGGCGACCAGGAAGTGCCGGGCGATCTCCGGGTCGACGACCAGCTCCCGGGGGAGCGTCCTCACGGGCACCCTCGCCACGACGTTGGACGAGGATCCGGGACCTACCTCGACGGATTCCGACGCGATGGTCATCGAGGTCCTCTTGGGGGGCCGGACGGCCTCCGCGATCTCGCGGACCTTGGCCAGAGCCAGGAGGGCGAACTCCGGAAAACTGGTGTCCCGGTGGAGTCTCACGTCAGCACTCCGTCCCGACGAGTGCACCCCGGAAAAACTGGGGCTTGTCGCTGCGGTTCTTCACGACCACCGTCACGTAACGGCTGACCTCGGCGACGCCCAGGTTCAGGGAGATCTCGGTCTTTCCCGAGCTCGGCTCCCGGTCCACCGTGAAGGTCTCGGACGGGATGAACGCGTGGCTTGCCAGGCAGTGGCACTTGCCGAGCCGGACGCTCTCCACGTAGAAGTGGGGTGCGGTGTCGGACGACACCACCAGCATCCGCGGCTTGAACCTCACCTGGGGTTGCACGCAGACGTTGCAGGAGCACCCAGCCTCGACAAAGGTGTTCCCCAGCCCGATGACCTGGTCGCTCCCTCCCTTGGCTATTCTCCCCCTCACCACGTCCAGCATCTGCAGGACCGACAGGTAGAACGCGTTTCTGAACTCTCCGATCTTCATGCTCCTATCCTCCTGAGTTTCCTCGGTTTCCTCCCCAGCATCAGCTCCCTCCTCAGTCTGTCCTCCATTGCCTTGGCTCGGTCGTGCGCCTTGTCGTAGCTCATGCCTCCCCTCATCATCTCGGCCTCCACGCACTCGTGGAGGAGGACGAAGGGGGCCTCGACGTCGGGCATCTCCGAGGAGAGCCAGAGCTCATTCTTAGGGACGAAGTCGTAGGCGAACCCGTTGCCCCCCTGCACGAAGTCCGAGTCGTGGTGGTTGCGCACGTGGGTGCCGTCCACCACGTAGATCTCGAGGCCGTGGGGGCATCTCTCCCCGGTGTGCCTCTTCCAGTTGTTCCCGGGGAGGATCAGGGGGCTCGGCTGCGTCTTCCAGGGGGGCACGGTTCGCATCTTCCTACTTGGTGGTCACGGGCAGAGGCCACGTCAGGCGGTGCCCCGGCTTCACGCAGTCGTCGACGTTGCAGATCCCGCACCTCGTCGGGGGGAAGTTGACCCCCCGGGGGCTGTTGCACGGGCAGCCGTCGTCGACGTGCAGGTTGGCCATGAGGATAGGCTCGCCGCAAGCCGAGCACCTCTCGGGGATCACGATCGGCGGCAGGGTCACAGCTCGCACCTCGAGATCTCCTCGCAGGTGTCAGCCGTCGACTTGCACTGCAGGTTCCACGGGCGGAGAATCTGGGCGTTGCTGCACCAGTCGACGCACCGGTCTCCTCGCGGGGTCGGCGCAGCGAAGTCGCAGCTCAGCGAGGCCGCGTGGTCGCAGTAGGTCTGACAGGTGTAAGGAGAGGTCGTCGCGCACCCGCAGGCGAGCGACAGCGACAGCAGCACCCACCTCACGACTTCTTCTCCTCGGTACCCATCTTCAGCATCGTCTTCTCTATGTCTGACGCCGCCTGCAGGAGGTGGGATCCCGTTACCCAGAGTCCCACCGCGAGGCCCCCCAGCACCAGCCTCATCTTGTCCGGGGAGATCTCGGAGAACGTCTGGGACAGCTCGAGTATCATCTTCTTGGCGTCCGGCATGGCGGACGAGAACGGGATTTCGTCCTGCCCCTCGAGCAGATCGCCCAGGTTGTTGACGGCTTTTTGGATCATTCGGATGTCCCTCGTCGTCATGCTCTCCAGGAGGTTCTTGACTCTCTTAGGGAGCACGATCTTGAGGTCATTCTTCGCGTTCTTTTTCTTCACGGTGTCCTCCTATCGAAGCAGAGTTCCCGTGGGGTCCGGGAAGATCCAGAAGTCGCAGGTCTCGTCCCAGTCGAAATATTCCGGGGCGAACCTGACGACGCCCGGGGGCATCCCCGGTTCGTGGTGGTCGGGACCCCACGACCCCACCGACAGGTAGTTGCCGTCGACGTCGTACCCTGCGCACAGCATGGAGTGGCCTCCTAGGATGGTCTCCGACTTCGACGGCACCGACAGGGGACCCGTCGGAGACGAGTATTTATCCGACACCAGGGTGCCGAACACGAAAGGGTACCCGCTCGCCAGGCAGCGGCGGAACAGGTCGTGGCTCTTGGGCATCGGGGTGTAGTTTACCCCGATGAGGCCCCGCAGGGCGTACGAGATGCGGAACACCTTGTCGGGAGGCTGGCACTTGAACCCCTCGACGTTGTACTCCCATACCGACTCCGGGCACCAGCCGGCGGTGGCGGCGGCGTCGGCCACCGCGCCGTTAGTGGTCCCCGAGTCCTGGTGCACGTCGCCGCTCACGCAGCGGGCGAGCCAGTAGAGGGCCAGGCGCGACGGGAGGTCGGGGTTCTCCGGGTCGAAGGCGATCCCCAGCTGGCTGAAGTACTCACCGAGCTTGGCCGCGACGTCTGGCCACCTCCCGCACATTCTCCGCACGGCGTGCCTGATGCCCGAGCTCGTGGAGTTGGCGGCGCAGGATCCCAGGGACAGCTGGTTGACCAGGGGGATCTCGGGGACCAGGCTGAACGCCCTGGGGATCTCTGAGACGAGCGACGGAGCCTCGGATCGGGCGGCCTTCAGCAGGACCGGGTGGTCCTTCGGGTTGATCCACCCGAAGACCCTCTCGTGTCCGCAGACGATCACAGGCCGCTCCGGGCCGACAGGGCTCTCTTGGATCCTGAGAAGAGATCGATGACGTCGGTCTGCAGGCTCAGGCCACCTATCGCGGACCAGATCACCTGATCACCCTCGTACCGGGCCATCACCATGCCGTGGAAGATCTTGCAGAAGGTGAGTCCCCCCGACACGCCCACGAAGTTGGCGCTGGCCTGGTCGAGGTTGGCGCTCAGGTGGACGGCGGGACCCGTAGCGTACAGCTGGTCGGCCCAGAACAGGAGAACGTACCCCGCGCTCACGGCCGACTTCGTGCCGAGGTACTTCTTTCCCTTGTCGGGTCCGTTGAGGTAGATCCCGGTGAAGTCGAACCCCGCCTCTGGCTGGAAGCAGACGGTCTTCGAGTCGCTGCACCTGCCGCCCAGCGGGTCTCCCTCCCCGGCCGCAGATGTCGACGGGTACCCAACCAGGAAGGAGGCCAGGACCAGGCCCACCAGGAGGCAGGCTGCCGGAGGCGCCGAGGGTCCCGAGGGACCCGACGGTCCCGTTGGTCCCTTGCTGGCCAGGTCGCTCATCATGTCCTTTAGCATCTGGGGAGGGATGGAGATTCCGGAAGATCCCCTCAGGTCGGCGAGGTGGGGGACGGACCAGGTGAGCAGCCCCACCCCGACGTACCCGAGGTAGTTTCCCGGGAAGTACTTCTCGAGGACCGCGAGGACGGCTCCCGTTACGATCGTAGCCAGTCGCAACCAGTTCATCTGATGGGCCTTTCTGTTGGGGGGAAGATCTTGCCTATGTGACTGAGGTCCTTGCGCTCGGGTCGCGGGCGGTTCCACCCGTCCGCATCGTCGACGTCCAGGAGGGACCGGAAGTACTCCTCGTACTGGCGGCCGACCACCTCGAGCGAGAAGTTCTGCTCGGCCCACGTCCTGCACGTCCTGGGGCTGAGCTTTTCGACGTTGCGGACCGCCCAGTCGAAGTGCTCGCGGGTCCGGCACCTGTATCCCGTGTAGCCGTGCAGGACCGTCTCGGGGAAGACGCCAAAGTCGCTGGTTATCACTGGGGTCCCGGACAGCTGGGCCTCGACGACCACCCCGCCGAACGGCTCGACGTACCTGGTGGGGCAGAACAGTCCCCGGGCGCCGGCCAGGATCTCGCGCCGGTCCTCGACGCCCACGGGGGGCAGGTACTCCACGTGGGGGTTGCCCCTCACGAACGGCTCCGGGTTGCCCGGACCCACGATCTTGAGCCTGACCCCGGCGTCCCGGCAGGCGTCGACCGCTATCCCGACTCCCTTCGAGTCGATGAGCCTGCCGAGGTAGAGGAAGTAGTCGCCCTTCCTCTCCTCGTACCTGAACATGTCGAGGTCGAACGCGTTGGGGATGACGACCCAGTACCAGCAGTCGCCCCCGAAGCGGTTCTCCTTGCCCAGGTGCATGTGCATCCAGGCGTAGCTCTCGAAGACCCTCCACTTGGCCCACGTGTACGGGTACCCGATCCCCGACTCGACCACGAACTGGTCCAGGTGCTGGACCGCCACCTGCTGGGCACCACCCCACGGCACGCACACGATGGCCGAGTGGGGACTCGACACCCTCTCCGCGATGGCCTTCCTGACGTTTGACACGTAGAGGTCCGTGTATGGCTGGTACTTCCCGTCAGTCTCGAAGTGGAAGAAACCCGTCCCCGGGTGTCCGTAGAGCTCACCCCACATCTTCTCGGGGGTGACCGAGACGTGCTCGGTGCAGGGGGGGTTTGACCCCTCGGTGCCCAGGTGGACGACCTCGTGCCCGCGGTCTTTCATCATCCGGCACAGGTTCCACACCTTCATCGTGAAGGCGCAGCAGGTGAACTTCGTCGTCGTCTGAGTGTGGGGGAGGCCGAGGACGAATATCTTCATGGCGCTCAGTCGCGATGATAGGGACGACTTGACGTGGTAGTCAAGTCGATTCGCGAGCCATGACGGCGCGGGTGTCGATGACACGTGGTTGCCTCGCGTCAGCAACCGTCGGATTCGAGGACCAGGACAGGAGATAGACTAGGAGTACTCTTCGATGATGATTAATCCCCCGGTGCCGGTCCCTCCCGTGTAGTCGGTCGAGCCGCTGGCGGTAGGGGAAGCTCCCGATCCTCCCGACCCGTAACCCGTCCCCGCGGCTCCGTTGCTCCCGGTGGAGGATAGGACGGACGCTCCCCCGGCGCCGTAGGCCGAGCTGCCCCCTGATCCTGAGATCCACCCGAAGGTGGGGCCATTGTCCTTCAGGTAGTACAGACCTGCCTGACCGGGTGATCCCCCGCACGACAGGTCGCCCCCGCTCCCCGAGGGACAGGTGCCTCCGGCGACCGACGATTCCACGCCGCTGGACTTTCCTCCCCCACCACCGTGGGAGGTAACGGTGGTGGCCCCCACCGTGATGGTGGTGTTCTCGCCGTCTGAGCCGGAGGAGTTGCCGGTCCCCCCGGTTCCTCCGTTCCCCACCGTGTAGGTGGCCGTCGTTAATGGTGCTCCGGTGAACTTGGCTAGTCGCAGTTCGCCAGCAGATCCTCCGCTGGCGATTCTCCTCGTGACGACCCCGCTCGTTACCCCTCCACCTCCCGCCCCGGCTCCCAGGAGGCGACAGTAGGCGGTGGTTGCCCCGGAACTGAAGTTGTGGGTCGCCGAGGATCCCGTCGTGTAGGTGGTGACGGCCAGGAGAGTCCCCGTGCTGCTTCCGGACGGTCCAGTGGCGCCGGTCGCCCCCGAACCACCAGCAGATCCAGAGGGTCCCGTGGCACCTGTCGATCCTGCGCCTCCCGCTGATCCTGACGGACCGGTGGCGCCGGTCGCCCCCGAACCACCAGCAGATCCAGAGGGTCCCGTGGCACCTGTCGATCCTGCGCCTCCCGCTGATCCTGACGGACCGGTGGCGCCGGTCGCCCCCGAACCACCAGCAGATCCAGAGGGTCCCGTGGCACCTGTCGATCCTGCGCCTCCCGCTGATCCTGACGGACCGGTGGCGCCGGTCGCCCCCGAACCACCAGCAGATCCAGAGGGTCCCGTGGCACCTGTCGATCCTGCGCCTCCCGCTGATCCTGACGGACCGGTGGCGCCGGTCGCCCCCGAACCACCAGCAGATCCAGAGGGTCCCGTGGCACCTGTCGATCCTGCGCCTCCCGCTGATCCTGACGGACCGGTGGCGCCGGTCGCCCCCGAACCACCAGCAGATCCAGAGGGTCCCGTGGCACCTGTCGATCCTGCTCCTCCCGCTGATCCTGACGGACCGGTGGCGCCGGTCGCCCCCGAACCACCAGCAGATCCAGAGGGTCCCGTGGCACCTGTCGATCCTGACGGTCCGGTGGCTCCGGTCGCCCCCGCTGATCCTGACGATCCTGCAGGTCCCGTAGCACCCGAGGATCCGACAGGTCCCGTGGCACCCGTGGCTCCCGAAGAACCAGTCCCTCCGGACGGTCCCGTGGCACCCGTGGCGCCCGAAGAACCAGCCCCTCCGGACGGTCCCGTGGCCCCCGCGGGGCCGGTGGCACCCGTGGCTCCCGAAGAACCAGCCTCTCCGGACGGTCCCGTGGCTCCCGCGGGACCGGCGGCACCAGTGGACCCGACGGGACCCGTCGCACCCGTCGAGCCGGCTCCGGTGGCTCCCGTGGCCCCCGTGGGTCCCCCGGCCGGGCCGGTGGCTCCCGCGGGGCCGGTCGCACCGGTCGCCCCGTCGGGACCCGTCGGTCCTCCGGGTCCCGTGGGTCCCGATGGGCCCGTGGGACCCGAAGCTCCACCTCCCGGACCTACGGGGCCCGTTGCGCCGGTCGATCCCGTTGGTCCTCCCGACGGTCCTGTGGCTCCGGAGGGTCCCGTTGCTCCGGTGGATCCCGTCCCTCCCGGGACACCCGACGGACCGGTCGCTCCCGTGGCTCCGGAGATTCCCGCTCCCGTGGCTCCCGTCGCACCCGCCGATCCGGGGGCTCCCGAGGGCCCCGTGGCACCTGTCGCCCCGCCCCCCGAGGGTATGACGATGTCTTCCTTGAGCTGGATACCGTTTACGGTCCTCGTCTCGGGGACCAGGCAGTTGGTTAGCGACGCCGGCGGGAAGTTCTGGTCGGCTATCTCCACAGATCCGGGGTTGTTGACGACTTTAGGGAGCATTTATCTCCTCACGTCACGAAGGGTCTGAGGAGGAGGCAGTCGACGACGGTGAGTCCCTCGGCAGCCCTCTCCAGGTCGGCCTCCAGCAGTCCTCCGGAGGACAGTTCGATCTTGACCTCGAGGAGCTCGTTCATCTCTCGGTCCCACTCCTCTCTTCTCTCTGGAAGTATGCTGAGCACGTTCGGATCGTCCGCGCTGGGAGCGCCGCACCTCCGGGCCAGCTCGTCCCGCTTCTGCCCGAAGAGCACAAGCTCCCCCTGCACCAGCGACACCAGCCTCCCTATCTTGAAGGCGACCGCCGCCGGGAAGTGCATCCTGACGAGGTCGTCGAGTGCAGGCTTGGCGTCGACGACCTGCCTGAGGGTGACGATGAGAACATTCTTGGTGGTGGGCTTGGGCTTCATCTTCGTCCTCCTGATTGTTAACCGGACGGGTTCACCGTCAGGGCCCCCGTGGACCCGTTGACGGTGACCGCCCTGACCACGATGTTTCCACCGCTGGTCATGTAGGTCAAGTACATGGAGGTGGTCAGGAAGGTCGTGATGTTCGACAGCTTGTACCGGCAGATGTCGATCTTGGCGCCCGAGAAGCCCACCACGTGGAACAGGTCCACCGCCCCGTTGTTCGACCCGTCGGTGCCCCCCACCACCACCTCGTTGGCGGAGGTCGAGGCTGCGTAGTACCCCAGGGCCAGGCTGTAGTTGTGGCCGGCCGACACCGAGGTCCCGACGCAGATCGCGGAGGCTCCCTTGGCGGAGACGGAGGCGTCCGCCCCGACTACCGTGGCCCCCCCGGCGGACGTGAGGTCGACGATGTTTATGGTCGCGTTGTTGCCGATCGCCACCCCTCGGTAAGCCCCGGTGAGGGAGACGGACGATCCCAGGGCAGTCATGTAGGACTGGTCGTCGGTGGCCGTCAGCGAGTACCCCACGAGGACGTTCTTGGACGAGGTCTGAGCACCCGACGAGTTGGGGATGGTGATCAGGCTCCCCAGGGCGACCGAGTTCATCGTCTTGGAGGTGTTGTGGTCACCCACCACGACGGCGTAAGGTCCCCGGACGTCGTTGTGCGAGCCAACCACGACGCTGTCGTTCCCCGAGATCGCCCCTCCCTCGTCGGACGTCCCCTTGATCGTGCTCAGGTGACCGACGAGGACGCAGTCGCTGTAGACGTTGTAGTCACTGCCTCGTTCGATGTTGATCGAGGAGTTGTACCCGATGAGAATGCACGACTCGGAATAAATGAAGCTGGCGTGCCCGATCAGGACGTTGTTGCTCGACTCCGACGTCAGGATCTCACCCTCGGTCGAGTTGTCCTGCCCGATCACCGTGTTGTAGGACCCGTTGGACGAGTTCCCCGTGCCCACCAGGAGGTTCTCGGTACCCGCCCCGGTGGACGTGCAGGACGGTCCCAGCACGACGACGTTGTTGCCCGTCAGGCTGTATGACGTCGCTCCGATCACCACCCCGTTGTTCCCCCCGGAGGACACCCCCAGGATGGCGACGGCAGCGGAGCTGTCGAGGGCCACGCTCCCCGTCCTGGCCGTGCCCCCGAGCGACACGTTCCCCACCCCGTAGGAGAGGGCCGAGTTGCCTATCGCCACGCTGTAGTTGCCCTTGACCGACGCGGAGTCCCCGATGACCACCGTGCTGTTTCCGGACACGTTGGTGGCCAGTCCGAGCAGGACGACGTGGTTTCCCGCCGTCACGGTGCCAAGGACCGCCACGCTGGAGGCGACGGCAGTCGACACCCCCCCGATCAGGGCCACCTGGCCGAGGGACACGTTGCTGGACCCGTACGCGGCTGCCCCGCTCCCGAGGACCGTGTTGGCGTCGCCCGACGATATGCCCCCGGGAGCCACCACGACGGCGTTGGTCCCCACGGCCACGCCGCGGTTGGCATCGGCTCCTATGATGATCGCCGCGTTCCCCGCGGAGGGGGCCGCGGTGCCGAAGTTCCCGATCGAGATCCCGCCCGTCTCGGTCACTCCGCCGATGGCGAACTCGATCTTTTTGAGGACTCTAAGTGTTCCGCCCAGGGTTGCCATTTTGTCTCCTCTACGTCAGGACGATCTCGATGCCCTCGATCACGGGGTCCGAGTTGGCGTCGGCCCCCTGGCCGGTCACCTGCAGGTAGCAGGTCGTCCCGGGGTTCGCCACCGTCAGCTGGTGGCGGTCGATGGTGTCCGTCGCGCTCGGCTGGACGAAGGATCCGGTAGCCAGGGTCCCGCCCGTCGTGTTCCCGGGGGTCGTCGACCCCACGTAGACCCGGAAGGTGGACGTGCTTCCCGGCGACCCGACGGCGTCCGACCTGGACGTCAGCGCCAGGGTGATCGTCAGGGTGACGGACGTCACCACGCCGGCCGGCACCTCGAACTGGTGCATGATGGTCTCGGTGGTGGTGTTGCCCCGGGCGGCCCCTCCCGTGAAGGACATCGTCGCTCCGCCCGCCCCGGACGGCCCCGTGGCTCCCGTCGCCCCGGAACCCCCGGAGGAACCCGACGGGCCCGTCGCCCCGGTTGCCCCGCTGCTCCCGGCAGATCCTGAGGGGCCCGTGGCCCCCGTCGCTCCGCCACCCGGTCCGGTGGCCCCCGCCGGCCCGGTGGCTCCCGTGGCCCCCGATCCCGTCGCACCGGCGGGTCCCGTAGCCCCGGTGGCTCCCGCAGGACCCGTAGCCCCGCTCGCCTCGACGCCCGTGGCCCCGGCCGGACCGGTGGCGCCCGCGGCGCCGTCGGGTCCCGTGGCCCCCGTGGGACCGCTCGGTCCCCCGGCTGGACCGGTGGCCCCGGCGGGGCCGGTGGCCCCC
>Ga0210136_1000002_pt1 | contig 59728 bp, 101 predicted proteins | sample WestPond_Cattail_3_FD_185583 | JGI IMG/M metagenome (GOLD analysis project Ga0210136, IMG submission 185583) | Wetland microbial communities from the San Francisco Bay, California, USA, that impact long-term carbon sequestration -... | ecosystem: Environmental > Terrestrial > Soil > Wetlands ... | reverse complement strand
GGCCCCCGCCGGTCCCGTAGCACCGGTCGCCCCGGTAGGTCCCGTCGCCCCCGTGGCTCCCCCTCCCCCGGCTCCCGAGTAGACGTTCCCGCCGACCGTCACCTCGGTCGTCTCGAGGACGGTCGCCTGGACGTCGAGCTTGAGGTACCTGACCTTGTCCTGAGTGAGCAGGGGACCGAACTCGAGGTCCGGGACGTTCCCGTTGTGGGGGAAGCACCGGAAGCTGCCGATCGGGTTGTACTCGGAGCCGTCGAGGCTCCCGGACACCGCGATCATCCCCGAGAACCTCCCGGAGCACATGAAGTTGACGTCGGACTCGAACCCGCTAGGGGGTACCAGGGTGAACAGGTCGACCTGAGCCGTGAACCCGTGCGATCCCGGTGCGAGGAGGGCCACCTGCTCGAACTTGTTGGAACCCGCCAGGCTCACCCCCGAGACGCTGACCGACACGTCGACGGGGTCCAGCGCCAGGGTCCTCACCTTGACGTACTTGACGGCGATCGGCAGCGTCTGCGAGATGCCGTCGATCCCGTTGGCCCTGAACTCCAGCACGGGGACGTACCTGCTCCCCGCCAGGTGGCTCCCCAGGATCACGTACTTCCCCCGGTAGGTGCCGGAGAGCTGGACCGTCTTCTCGCCCACGAGGGCCGAGACGTCGACGGAGGAGCCGTCGCCGCTCGTCGGTACCGGGACGCTGATTATCGCTACCGTCATCTGGATCTCCTAGACGTTGACCTCCGCGGGGATCCCGCGGACGGGGGACTGGTCGGAAACCTGGGTCACGTTGTTGGCGGTGCCCACGTCGACGGACGTCGGCGCCGGGACGCCCGACGTCAGCGGGGGGACGCCGAACGAGTACAGAGTGCCGACGGTCCCCAGGAAGGGGCCCGTCACGGTGCCGGTCTCGGGAGGGGGGATGACCGGCGAGTCGACGAACACCTCCGAGGGGGTACCACCCACGTCCAGGATCGGCTGCGACCCGTCCCTCGAGGAGTCCACCAGCAGGACGTCGCCCACCTGCGGATCGGTCAGGACCGGGACGTTCAGGTCGGAGGTGTCCGTCTTGGGGACCACCACGTAGTTGTTGCCCAGGCCGGAGATGGTCCTCACGGCCTCGGCGTCGGCGGCCGTCAGGGTGTCCTCCGCGAACTCCACCTCTCGCCCCTGGATGGAGACGGGCAGCGACAGCAGGTCGCCCGGGGTGACGACCAGCTTGTACCGGGTGGTGGCGACCGTGGGGGCAGCCCCCGTGTCGGCGTCAAGTACCGCGACGACCTCCAGGTCGAGGTTGGTCTGCTCGGTGTAGTTGGTCTGGACGTTGGGGGCCGATCCCCCGACCACCGTGAACTCCCCGATCGTCCCGGCCGTCAGGTTCTGGGCGGAGGGGTCGTATCCGGGCGCGGGGGGGACGGTCGTCGCCGCGACGCCGAGGTTCAGGGCACCGACAGCTCCCTCGAGATCGGCGTTGACCAGCGAGGGTGTCGGGAAGACCGAGCTGGGCGACGGGACGGAGGCCAGGGCGGCCGTCAGCTGCTCGTCGACCTGCACCAGCTCGTCGAAGTTGGGGTACTCGTAGGGGGCGGGGACGGTGCCGGGGGACGGGTAGGCCTCGTCCTCGACCGTGACGGATCCTGGGTTGGTGACGTCCATGGTGGTCCTACCTGTGGTTGGAGTACCCGAGCAGACGGCGGAGCTCCGCGCGGTCCGACCTCGGGGTGAAGCGCTTCTCCTCGCGCGACCATCCTATCAGGGCATCCACGTCGAACTCGTGCTCGCCTAGCGTGACGGGGACCTGGTTGGACAGGTACGCGCCCTCCTCGGGATCGCCCAGCAGGTCGCTGCGGGTGGCCAGGAGCCTGATGACCTTCTCGTCCAGCTTCTTCGAGATGCCGCCGCTGTACCCCGACGGCTTCTCGGGGTCGACCACCATGACGTCGGGCGCCTTCGCGAACTGGTAGGCGACGGGGGCCTCGCCGCTCCTCAGCTTGGCGGCCGTGCCGTCCTCCGCGAACTCCCTCTCGCGACCCATGCCCAGCACCAGCGAGGGGTCCTCGAGCCGGCCGTCGGGCAGGAACACTAGGGCGTGGTAGTGGTAGTTGCCGGCGGGTCCGCGGCGCCACTTGGCGAAGGGCTTGGCGGGGATGCCTCCGCTCTTCTTGGTCCACCCGGGCCAAGGCTGCTTCCTCGCGGCGGCGGCCCTCTCGGCCTCCCCCTGCGGGAACCTAGGGTCGGCGTACTCGGTCCTCGACTTGTCCCGCGGCGACTTGCGCTCGTAGTGCCAGTCGAGCTCGCGCAGCTCGGCGACGCGGTAGCAGGCCAGGTCCTCGCAGTCACCCCACGGACCCGGGTACAGGCCCTTGCGCATGGTGCCCATGAGCAGCGAGGGGATGTCGGGCCAGATCTCGGTTCCCTTCTCGGTCTCGTAGTGCAGACCCGAGCGGTAGACCGACGGGTAGTTGTACTGGACCAGGCCCCTCTTGACGAACTCGCTGAACTGCCGCAGGTGGGTCTGGTTGACCCGGCAGAGCGCCTCCATGAGCCACAGCATCCGCATCTGCGACCAGATCTGGTCCCAGTCTCCCCGGAACATCTGGCAGCGGAACTCGATCTTCGGCATTCCCATGGGGCTTGGTACCTCTCCTGCTGGGTGGGTCTCCTGACGAAGAGAAGCCCCGGGATCTCTCGCCTCACCCCCACCAGGCGCGGCTTGAGGTCCCGGGGCTAGGGAACTACTACGGGGTCGGCAGGGTCGTCCGGAAGATCACCACGTCGAACGGGGCGTCGGCCAGGGTGCTGCCCTGGGAGACGCAGAACGTCTTCGTGGTGGCCGAGGTGTCGATGGCCTCGACGGCGAACGCGATGCTGCCCGTGGTGGTCGGCCGGGCCGTGGCCAGGATCACGTCGGATGACTGACCCTCGGCCGTGGGCAGGGTCATGGTGTAGATGCCGGTCGCCGTCTTGGTGGTGACGATGCCGGTGGTCGAGGACGGACCAGGCTGGCCGCCGCTGTTGACGGTCGAGGAACCGTCGGACAGGATCTTGGCGTAGGCGACGATGCCCAGCACTGCTGTGTCGAATTTCGCGAACATGTTGCCTCTTTTCTCGAAGGTTGTTCAGCTCGGTTCGGGAGATCTCTCGCGAGATCTCCCTTACCTCGCCGAGGTGGTTACTCGACCGCGGGGCCGATGAGGCAGCCCTGGAACACGCGAGCCTGCGCGTTCTGGTTCGTGACCGAGATGGTCACGTACATCGAGATCTGCGCGGTGTCCATCTTCAGGCGGACGCCGAACGCGCTCTCGGTGAAGGCGACCGCGGGCACGGCGCCCGTGGAGGCCAGCTGGCTGTTCTTGCCGACCTTGATGTCAGTCAGCAGGAAGTCCTGCGCGATGTTGGAGGGGATCAGGATGCGCTGGGGCTGGAACACCACCTGCGGCTGCACGTTGATGTTCGCCGACGCGTTGCCGGTGATGCTGGTCGAGCCGAGGCCGAGCACGTACTCGCGCGACTTGCGCGGGGCGCGCTGCTCGACCAGGGTCCCCGCCTGGGCTCGCTTCTTCAGGAGCAGCGCCTGCATGGCGTTGTTCAGCTTCTTGTTGCGGTTCCGGCGGGCCTGGACGACGGCGCCCAGGATGTCCATGCTGCCGCTCTCGTCGTCGCCGACGAACTGCTCCGAGCCGCCGCTCTCGTCGTCGCCGTCGAGCAGGCCCTCGAGGCCGCTCTCGTCGTCGCCGCCAATGATCTCGCTCAGGTCGAGTCCGCTGATTTCAGGTACCATGACGATCCTTCTTTCTTCTCGCGGTTCCCGGGGGACCCGCGTGGTTTTGTTCGTTTGTTTCGGTTCTGGTTTCCGCTACTTGCCGGCCTTGGCCAGCTGGGCCAGCTGCTGGTCGGCGAGGGTCGATCCCCCGGTGACGGCTTCGCCGTCGCCGAAGATGCCGGAGAGGCTGGCGCGCAGCGTGCTGCCCGCGGCCCACCGCTCGCCCACCCGGTAGCCGGTCGTGACGAAGAACGACGCGAGGGCGCCGTCCCCGAAGGCCCGGAGGTGGTGCGCGTGGCGCTTGCCGATCGGGAGCATCGCGGCGGCGTGCAGTGCGACGCCGGCGACGAGGTCGAGGGGAAGTCCGAACGGGGCGCATCCCCCTCGGTTCTTGCATCGCCCCTGGATCACTCCGAAGGCGAAGGAGCTGAAGATCACCTCGGGCGTCTGAACCCAGACGCTCGGGCGGTCCAGCTGGTTGCGGAGGAGCGAGCTGCCGCCCCCGCGCATGCGGTCGAGGATGCTGTTCCGAGTAAGTTCGAATCCCATCTTGATCTCCTTCTGTTTTCCAGGTCCACGGACCCGATTGGTCGGACCCACTCGTGGGTCCTCGTCCACTCCAGGGTAGTTCCTCCCGGAGGGACGTCCCAAGGAGGGGGTCTCCCGGGGAGGTCCGGTCCCGACTCGCAGGTTTTTCCCGGGGAACTCCCCGTCCATCTCTCAATTCTTGGGAACCGAAAAGTGAGGAGTACGCGGGTGGAGGGGGGTTCACTGCCGGGACTGACACTAATTACCGGGAGCCCGATTTGCAGTTATCAGGAACCGACTTATGATGGGGACATGCAGATGGTCACCCCGTCGATACGTCCCCAGGATGTGCTCGTGGCGTGCAAGCTCCACCTGGCGGGCAGGGCCGAGCCCACCCTGGCCGTGCTGGCCGCCGAGCTGGGCATGTCGACCAGCGACGTCTCGCGCGCACTGGCCAGGTGCCGGGCCTGCGGGCTCGTCAGGGAGGACGAGAGGCCCCGAGTGGACCGCGAAGCCCTCGTCGAGCTCCTGTCGATTGCGCTGCCCAGGCTCTACTGCGCCAGGCGCGGGCCCGTGACCGTCGGCATACCCACGGGAACCTCGGCGTCCGTGCTGTCGGACCACTTCAGGAGGGACCCTAAGGAGCTTCCCCTGGTGTGGCCCAGTCCCCGCGGACTGGTGAGGGGGGAGTCGCTCGCCCCGGTCGTCAGGTCGGCCCCCGGACTCTTCGAGGACGACGGGATCTACGAGCTGCTCGCCCTGGTCGACGTGGTCAGGACCGGGACGCAGGAGGAGGTCGCGAAAGCGAGGAGGCTCGTGCGCGACAAGATCTTCAGGAGGGACCCGTGAGTCGCAGTGGAGGGAATGTTCCCTCGAAGGGCGATTTCCTGATGGTAAGGGCCGCAACCTCGAAGACGTGGTGGTTCAGGATGCAGGTTTCGGAGGACGTAGTTGGAGACCACGTCGTCCTGGGATCCGGAATGGGGACCCGGGTGGTTCGCCTCTCGGCCCTGGGGAAGGACTGGAGGTGGCCCAAGGACGGCGAGGGACAGGTTTCTCTCTCGGGAGAAGGTCAATGAGACTCGCCGACCTCGAACCCCAACTAGTGAGGATGATCTCCCAGGGTCACTACGAGGACGTCGCCGATCTCTCGGAGGCTCAGGGAATCATGTTTCTCTGCCCCAGGTGCTACTCCCGAAACGGGGGAGCCGAAGGCACCCACTCCGTCCTGGCGTGGTTCAGGGATCGGGGCGTCCCGTCGGACGAGAGTCCCGGGCCGGGGAGGTGGGTCGTCCTGGAAGGCAGCGGGGTGGACGACCTGACCCTGAGCCCGTCGATCAACCTGGAGAACTCCAGAGGCCTCGGGTGCGAGTGGCACGGCAACGTCACCGGGGGAGAGGTGACGTGACCCCGGTACCTGGCGCAGTACATGTTTGAGGGTGAGATGACGTCGCGCGGGCAGGCAACTCCACAGTAGGATCACTTCTTCTCGGCGGACGGTGGTTGAGATTTTACGAGGTGAAATACGAACACCCTCCCGCTCCCCCGGAAGACGTTGCGTCCCATCCTCAGGGCCTCGACGTCGTTCGGGGCCTCCACCAGTATCGCATTCCCCGATTCGCCGTCGCACGCGACGAACGTCCTCGGTTGATCGCCGGTTCGCGAGGAGTCCTTCCATTTCCTCATCTCACGATTCTCCTTTAATTCCGTAGTCGAACCTGGGAACCACCTCCCCCGGGTACGGCCACCTCCACATCAGGGGCTCGATCGCCACCGGGACCCCGCCGCAGTCCACCACCGGATCTCCCCCCGGGTCGAGTCCGACCACCATGTGCAGGTCCAGCGAGTAGTCTCCCGTCAGCTCGAAGCACGCGATCTCTTCGCCCGGGACCGGGAACTCACGGCCTGCCTGCTCGTGCTCCGGGGGCAGCGTCCTACCCACGGCGGGCCCTCTTCCTCAGCTCGTATATGCAGCGCGTGCAGGCGGCTCCGTCCAACCAGTCAATGTTCCTCAGCTCGTCGGTCCCCACTAACCCGCAGAGGGATACTTCCCGGTCTCCGAGGACGAGGTGTTTCATCCCCCCGCTCGAGGACCCGGCCTGGAGGATCTCGACGTCCTGAATCAGGGACGCGACGTCGCACCACCTGCTGGCTATCTTCCTGCTCTCCTTCAGGTTAACCGCGGAGGTGATCAGTCCTACCATCAGCACGGAGCACGCCAGGATCAGCAGGATCATCATCGGATCGTCCTCAGGACGGCGTACTCGTCGTCCTCCCTAGCGCCGAATGGCAGGTAGCTCCTCAGCACCTCGTACCTGGCCCGGCGCCAGTCGTGCAGGAGGATCACGGTTTCTGTCCCCGCGACCGAGGCGGCCGTCGCGCAGCACTCGACCCTCCGCCTGCCGTCGACCACCACCAAGTCCCACGGCCCCTCGAGCCCGAGCGGGACGGTCGAGTAGGCCAGCCGGGAGGCGTCGGGGTGCCGGTCGTGGATCAGCGTCCCGTCGAGGTCGGCGACGACCGGGTGGACCACCTCCGGGTGCTCCAGACCGGCCATCACTCCGGCCTGGTACTCGGGGTGGTGGTCGACCGTCACGACGACTCCCGACCCCCGCCGGGCGACCTCGTCGGCCAGCACGCCGGTCGACCTGCCGCTCCCCCACTCGAGGACCCGCAGCCGGTCCGGGGTCCCCGCCCGGGACGCGTGCCCGCGGAGCTCCTCCAGGTACGCCCCGTCGGGAGGCGGGGCTGCGGGCGACGGCCTCTCCCGGACGACGAAGCCCCGCTTGTGCCAGAGCGACCCCCAGTGGTGGACAGCCCTGGCCCCGGGGTACCTGTTGGCCGCCTCGCCGGGGACCGGCACCCTGGACTCGCGCTTGGCCGCCTCCCAGTCGGAGGGGGGAACGAACACGACCTCGTCCTCGGGCACGAAGCTGACCAGGTGACTCAGGGGACGCAGGACCTCGGTCAGGTACTCGCACCCCATGCTGAGCGACACCGACGGGCTCCTGGTCGGCAGCTGGAGGACCAGCTCGACCACCGCGGGGTGGCCGGGCTCCGACCCGAGGAACCCGTTCTCCCAGACCTCGGGCCCCCGGTACCTCCGGCGGACGACCACCAGGGAGCGGCCGTCGACGAGGGGATCGACGGAACGAAGAGGCTCGACGTCGGCGTCGACGTACAGCCCTCCGTAGTTGAGCAGGACGAGGTACCTCCAGATGTTCGCCCTCTGGGCCAGGTGGCAGGCCCTGCGCAGCAGGTCCTCCAGCACCCCGGAGGGGGGCAGCCCGAGGATCCTGCCCATCGACGTGGTGCCGGACAGCTCCCACCCCCCGCCAGGCAGGGGGACCTCGGTCCAGTAGCAGTGCTCCCAGTCGGGGTGAAGCTCGCGCCACCTCCTCCGCCACGACAGCATCAGGTGGTGCGGGGGCTCGTCGCCCAGCCAGATCTGGTGCAGGATCTTGGGGATCATCTCTTCTCGTCCTCCGCGACGACCCTGTCCAGGGAGCTCGTCTGCTCGTCCTTTTTCGGGCGATTCAGTCGGGAAGCCGTCGACCGCCTGCCGTCCCAGCAGGACAGGACCCTCTGCCTCTCCCGGCGGGTCATCCTGCCCCTTAACCGAACGGTCTTTTCGCCTCCCGAGGCCTTCCTGGCCCTGCGGGACGAGTGGATCGTCCTCACCTCCTCCCTCCCGACAGGGCGTGGAGGTTCCCCCACGTCTTCCTTACGACCGCGAGGGATGAGGCCAGCGCACGAGTCGACAGCTTGAGCATGTCCAGCTCCCCGCACGAGGAGAGCGTCCTTGGTTCCCCAAACTCCCTCCTGGACCACTCGCGGTTGGCGAGGCACATCTCGGACGCCCCGCCGATGTTGTCCAGCTCCTCGGCCCACTCGACGACGTATCTCCCCAGGGTGTCCGCCAGCAGATCGTCGTCGCGCGCCGCCGAGATGGCCGCCAGGTGGCGGGCGAAGCCGTCCCTCAGGCCCTCCTCGAACTCCAGGTGGCCCCCGAGCAGCGACCCCCATGCGTGGTGGGGCACGCACGAGTCCTGGACGAAGTGCAGGGCGTAGCCCAGGCACCTCCGCCAGCCGGCGACGTTCCCCCGGTACATCCAGTTGACGGCCGCCCTGGACCACCTGCCGGCCGACGTGAGGGCAGGCGGGAAGCTCAGGACCCCCAGGGAGTGGTCGCCTTGAGAACCGAGCACGCCGTCGATGGGCTCGTCGTCATCGGTGCAAGCCAGGGGAGGGGGGCTCGCCCGGTCGAGGGGCGACCGGCGACCCACCTCCATGCCGAGCAGCTCGGTCACCTCGGAGGATAATCCGCCAACTCCGGAGAGCGAGGGATCGGTCCTCCAGCGGTATCCCTCTGTCCCCACCTGGAAGTGCTGCAGGGACGACAAGGAGTGTCCCAGCACGGACGACTTCGGACGCCCCAGGGGGACAGACACCTCGACGTCGTCGGTCCGGTCGGGTAGGGACATCACGCAGACGAACTCGTCCAGATCTTCGGGAGTGATGAACGTAGCCTCGTAGATCGCCGGGTCCTGTCGCCTCAGCACCTCGGCGAGCACCCTCGCGTACGCCTCGTGGGTTGGCCTGATCATCTCATCGCCTTTCCTGGTTGTTCGGTTGTTCGGGCGTCGTCCCTGTACTGGAGCATGCCCTTCACGCCCAGCTCGGGAACCACCTCCCGACCCCCCAGCTCGTGGACGCTCACCCGGTGCCGCTGAGGAGTCAGCGGCAGGACCGACGACTCGAGTCCCCTGGACACCCGACTCCTGAGGTGTTCCTCCTCCATCTTGGACATCTTGCTGAGCCGGTACCACAGGTTCCAGGCCCCCTCGATCGTTGACACGTACTCACCACCGTCGACGGAGCCGTTATCCGACTCGACCGACCACTTCACGACGTACATGAGCATGACGGCCTCCTAACCAGCTCGGTCCGGGGACGCCCTCGATCCCTCGCGATCCAGGCGGGCGCAGTAGGCCAGCCCCCTGAGCCTCATGACCTCGTCGCTGCTGGGCGAGGATCCCATGCCGAGGACGTAGCTGATGAGCTTCTCGGAGTAGGTCTCCGGGACCTCGCGTTCCGGTGACGACCGGGCGATCCAGGCCAACCCTTTGAGCTTCACGACGTCCTCGGAGTGGGGGGAGAAGTGGAGGACGGAATCGATCAACCATTCCAGGTACTTCTCTGATCCCCGGCCGGGGACGTCGGCTCCGGAGCAGGTGCTCGCCGGGGAGGAGGACGTTTCGGAGAGAACTGACGGAACTGGGGCTGTGTACTTGGGAGTCGGCTGATCTCCCTTGAACACGGCGGCGTATCTGGGACTTACATCTGAGCATTCGGTCATCTCGTCCTCCTAGTCAACGTCGAGGGGGATCGCCTCCCGGATCCTCCCCACTATTCCCATCTCTATCTGCCTGATCCTCTCCCGCGTCAGCTTCAGGATCGTCCCCACCTGCTCGAGGGTCGCCCCCCGCTCGCGCTCCACCACGTCCTGGACGCAGGTGTCGGGGAGCTCGTCCATCCGCTCCGGATCCACCTCGGGGTGCGAGAGCTTGATGGCTCCCGTCATCGGGTTCACGCACATGTAAAGGTGGAGCGGGCACCCGGCGGCCCAGCACGGGCGGCACCGGTTCATGGCGTCCTGAGGGAGGAGCGACGGATCGGCCACCACCCCCGGGCGGTCCCCCGAGGCCCGCACCCAGCGGAGCGTCTTGAGCCGCAGTCCAACCTGGACGCCGCACGACGGACAGTAGATCCCCGATCCCGACCTGATCCTCATGGAGACGAGGGCTCCGCACGACGGGCAGGGGGAGGTCGGTCGGCAGTCCCTGACCGTCCTCGGCCTCGTCGTCGTCGTCTGCTGGTCCTCGTCTCCCATGACGTGACTCCACTCTACGCCCCCCGCTCTCCGGCAGTCAACGACTCATCTCAATGCTATCTCCAGGTCTTGTTGCTCCCCGGCTCGCGGAGACAACCTATGATGTCGTCGGGATCTGCAGATCCCCTGACGGCTCGGTTGAGGGACCGGATCGTCTCCCCGGACCACCCCTGCCTCCTCAGCACCCCGGCGACGTCGGGGGGAGTCCACCCCTCGGGCTTCAGGATCTTGCCGTCCGCCCGGGTCGGCCCGCCGACCTTCGCCATGTTGGCCCGGTGGACCTCCTCGAAGACGGGACCCAGGTCTATTCCCAGGATCCGAGACTCCCTGGTTACCCTCACGGCCAGGTGTTGCAGGTGGAGGCAAGCCAGGCAAACGTTGTCGTCCATTACGGCCCCGACGAAGGCGTCCACTTCACTGCCTAGTTTTGTCAGTATGCCCGAGGGGTTCCGGATCTCCACCTTCAGCGACCTTTTCGGGGGGATCAAGAAGGGGTCGATCATCCCGTCCGGAAAAACGTTGGCCCCGTCAAACCACCGGCCCTGAAACACGACTACGGTGCCCAGCACCACGTACAGGAGATCGGCCAGCGCGTCGGCGGTCCCCGGGACGTCTCCGGTCCTCATGGCCTCCTCCAGCTCATCCAGCTCCTCGCAGACGAGGGACACCCTCAGCTCGTGCTGGTCTATCCTCGGGTTGTCAGGGTCACCCACGGGACACCCGAACTTCAGGTGGAACTCCCTGACCATCTCGCACATCTCGCTCAGTCTCATCGTAGTTCTCCTTTTTTTGCCTGCCGATCCGTTCCAGTCCGCTCCGCGTCTAGCCAATCCAGCTGATCCGCTCCCCTACTGCCAAACCTCGCCAAGCCACTCCTTGCAACCCCGCACCCAGACACTCCGATACGGCCGATCCTCGATAAACCACTCCGCTCCCTGCCTGGCCCCCGCTGCCCTTCCTTGACCAACCCATCCGTGCCTAGCCGAACTTCTCCTGCCGATCCCTACCTTACAGCTCCTTGCCTTTCCGCTCCTAACCACCCCGGCCGATCCGTTCCCGTCCGCTCCGCGCCTAGCCAATCCAGCTGATCCGCTCCCCTACTGCCAAACCTCGCCAAGCCACTCCTTGCAACCCCGCACCCAGACACTCCGATACGGCCGATCCTCGACAAACCATTCCGCTCCCTGCCTAGCCAGTCCCCCGCTGCCCTTCCTTGACCAACCCATCCGTGCCTAGCCGAACTTCTCCTGCCGATCCCTACCTTACAGCTCCTCGCCCATCCGCGCCTAACCACCCCGGCCGATCCGGTACACGCCAGTCCTTGCCGTGCCTCTCCGGCCAAACCTTATTGCTTTACCTCGCTCCTCTCCCCGTCACCCGAACCTCTCGGGGATGTCCCGGCCGACGCCCTCGGCGTCGTCCTCCGAGATCGCCCCCGTCCTTCCGGAAACCTTCCTGCACTTCTCGAGGGTCCTCAGCTCGATCTGCCTGATCCTCTCCCGTGTCAGCCCGAGCGCCACTCCCACCACCTCCAGCTGGACTCCCCCCGGGCTTGAGTCGGCGACGTCCAGGGCGCAGGTGTGCACGAGGTCGCCCATCGACTCGGGCGGCACCCCCCGGTGGGTGAGCCGGATCCTGCCCGAGTCCCGCTCCACCCTCAGGTACAGGTGGTGCGGGCACCCCGCCACCCAGCAGGGGCGGCACCTGTTGAGGACGTGCATGGGGAGCTCCGACGGCTCGAGGATCGACCCCGGCGTCCCGCGGAGCACCCACCTCCTCCCCCCCTTCCCCTCGGCGTAGGCCAGCTCGACGCCGCAGAGGGGGCAGGTCAGGACGTCGGGCGCGTGTCCCACCCTGGCGCACACCACCCTCGAGCAGGACGGGCAGGGCCACCTGGCCTCGCAGTCACCCCGGCAGGCCGGCCTGCCGTCGTCCCACCCGTCGGGGGGAGGGGGCTCGTCGTCGAGCAGGCGCAGGACCTCCTCGTCGTCGTCCAGGAGCCTCGCCCCGACCCACGGGATCTTGGCGGCCAGGTGACCGGCAACCTCGAGCAGGGCCTCCCGCTCGGGCCCCAGGAGCGCCACCCCCTCGATCGCCCCGCAGGCCTCGACGACTCTGGACAGAGCGGCCCCAAGGTCCCCGGTAGGCGCGGAGGACGCGACCTCGGGGACCGGCCAATGGGGAGGTGAGCAGGTCGGGACCGGGGGGATCCTCCTCTGCTCAGGGAGGACCGTCCTGGCGGTGACCTCCCTGGGTGCTCTCTCCCTCCTCACCAGCCTGTACACCACCGACCTGACGATCTGCCGGGCCTGGTGCAGCCGGTGCTCCCTCGCCGCGGCGGCGTCGTCCCACTCGAAGTACCTGTGCAGGGGGCTGTCCGCCGGCTCCGCCTCGGAGAGGAACGACTCGGGAGTGACCTTCCCGTCCCTCCCGACGATCTCGGCGATCTTCGAGGACACTACCTCCCTGTCGGCCGGACCCAGCGAGGGCCTCGGGGAGGGGACCAACTCGCAGCGGATGGGCCTCATCTCCGCAGATCGCCCAGCTCGTCCTCCGTGACCACCCGGAACCTCCCGAAGGGCCCGTTGCGCTGCGGGCGCCACTCGCCGAGGCCGACCGAGTACCCGGCGTGGTCGAACAGGTTAGCCAGCTGATCCAGGCTGATGAGGTCCAGGTTGAACTCGACCGGCACCACCAGGCCCCACAGCTTGTACTCTGGGCGGTACCGCAGGTCGGCGGTGCCCATCCCGATCCGGACCTGGTCGCGCCTCATGACGGGTCCCCCGGGGCACAGGATGGGGACCAGCTCCTCGCCGTCGGGGCAAACGAAGAAGCTCTTGCGCAGCAGGGTCTTGTGGATGTCGAGCGCCACCCCGGCCTCGACCGCGCACGACTTCAGGCTTACGGCCGGGACCCCGTCGGTGGACTCGTCGATCTTGTAGCGGGCCCCCTCGAACTCCTCCCTCGGATCCTTAGCGGGCCTGGCCCCGCGAACCTTCTTCATCTGCTTGTCCTCGATCATCGTGATGGCCTTCTGGCTCCACGCGTGCATGATGAGCGGGTGGGTGCCCTTAAGGTACAAACTAGTCCGGAAGATGTTGAGCGGCTTGATGAAGACCTTCGTCTCGGGCGCGGGGGAGTCCTCCTGGGGGGCGGAGGGAACCGCACCGTCGGGGGAGGTCTCCGGCTGTCTGCTCTTCTTGGTGGGGGTTCGGGGCATGGTCGATCCTTTCTCTCGTTGTCACTCTAACAGGAGGACGGCGTCCTCCTCAACCACTCATAACGACGGGTCAGATCTCTAGGGCTAGGTTAGACTCGGGGATCTTTCACCCCTCCAGTTTCTCGTCGGCTCGAACCAGGAGGAGCATCTGGCACAGCTCCTCCCGGGAGAAGCCGTCCGGCTCGCCCGCGCGCCGAACGACGACGGACAGCTCCACGGGACCGACGAAGAACGAGATCTCGCTGCGGTTCGCCACCGTCATGGAGGTCCTGTTCCTGAACTTTCGGACGGCGAACATCAGGACCCGGTACCAAGAACCTCTGGGACCACGTCGCTCGCGACGGTGACTTCCTCGGGAGGACGCCCTGCGACGACTCGTATATCATCTTCCCCTCCGGAAAATCGCGGGATCGATCGACCTCCCCGGGCCTCGAGAGCGAGGGGGAGCGTGCTCGCGGCACGGCCAGTCGTTCCCGCATTCCCCGCACCTGCCGGTCCTTGGGCACCGGATCTTGGGATGGTGGGCCCCGAGCCGGTGGTACCCGCACTCGCAGCAGGCCGACTCGTCGCGGACGTGCTCCTCACAGAGGAGGCGGTCGAGCGTCCGGTTGCTCACGGTGATCCCCCTCCCCGGGAGACGGCCAGGACCCGGAGGAGCTCCGCGGTCTCCCGGCGACCGCCGGCCCTGCACAGGTCGCCCAGGACGGAGGGAGCGACTCCCAGGGCGCAGGACAGCAAGAGCAGCACCCCTCCGAACCACTCCTCCTCGAAGTTCCGCGGATCGACGGCGTCCGACTCGACGGCCTCGATCAGGTTGGCCGAGACGGAACCACCCGTCACCTCCGACAGCTGCCCGACCGAGAACCCCAGACTCTCCCTCATCCTCCGGACGACGGTGCCGAAGGGAGGGACCGAGATCGCGTCCTTCGCCCCCAGCAGGTCTCGCAGGCAGTCAAACTTCTCGATCCGGAGAAGTTTTCCTCCGCTCGCCTCCTCCAGGGAAACGATCGCTGCCTGCACCAGGTAGGGCAGGTCCGGCACCGTGAGAAATCCTCCGGAAGCTCCCCCCAAGACGTCGTCTACCAGGTGGACCTCAACCTGTCCCTCCTCGCCGTCTCTCCAGTTGGTGGGGATGAAGGTCTTCCGAGCCCGGAACAGGTAGACCCTCCATTCAGGATCGCTAAGGACACCGAACATCACCCACGGATAAGACGCCGAGCTGCCCGACTCGTCGGCGAACTCCCTCGCCATGGCCTGCTCGGGAGTCTCACCGGGCTCGATTTGACCCCCCAGTCCATTGAGCATGCCGACGTGCATGCGACGCTTCTTCCTGATGAGGACCACCCGGACGCAGTTGTGACTGAAGAGGAAGCCGAGGACGTAGCTCCTCACCGGCGATCTCCCCGGGTCTTGGCCCTCTTCCTCGACTCCCCGAGGGCGTCGAGAACCAGCGAGTTCTCCAGAGGTTTCGTCAGGGACTCGTAAGGATTAGGTTCCTTCTTGTCCTCCAGGCGGAGCTTGAGTATCGTCCTGAGCAGCGACACCTGGTACCTGTAGGCCTCCGCCAGCTTCTCGAGCAGTTTCCTCCTCTCGTCGCCCTCCTTGACGAACTCGGTCAGCTCCTCTACCTCCGAGCTGATCTCGTCGCGGAACTTCTCCCACCTCTCCTCCTCCCTGGAGATCGACTGCCTCAGATCACTCCTCAGGGAGGAAATCTCGTCCGAAATGCTTCGCTTCTTCATTTCTCTTTTCCTCCTGCTGATCTTCTTCCCTCGGCCCCGTATAGCACGACCCTGACGAAGCAGATCTCCGCACTCTCGTGGAACTCCTCGGTGCTCTTGACCATATACATCAGCATCATCAACCTCACGTCGTCTTGAAATGGGAATGCCGAAGGAGGAGACGATAGAACAGAGCCAACTCGTCCTCCATCCGCCTCCGATCGTCGTCTCCCAACTGGTCTCTGTCTAGGGAAACTAGTGCCGCTCCCAAATGCAAGGCGTACCCGGGCAGCTTGAAAGAATTCAACGTCTCGGGATGGCAAGCTCCGTACCTCATCGCCCTCTGCTCCATCCTTTCAGCTGTGACCGGATCGGGAGCTTCCCCGAGAACCAGGTTCGCATCTCCGTCGCCCTTCTCATTCATCATCTATCACCCCCGTTCGACACGTACTACTCGACCACGTCAACGTGCCGGTCAACGCGGTACCGCTCGACGAGTCGTCCTCTGTTCGTCACATTCAGAGCCTCCACCAGGGCGTAGAGGATCATCGTTTCGTCCCACCGTCCGGGGAGTACTGCTCGACCACGTCGACGTACCGGTCGACCCGGTACCACTCGACGAACTCGTCGATCCTGAAGGTCTCGGCGGTCTCCCCGGGCAGGGCCGCCCTGGTCAGCAGGCACGGCACGTCCCCCCGCCAGGCAAAGCCCACGACCTTGCGCCCCGGCTCCACCCTCAGGGTGCCCTCGGAGACCGACCAGGACCCGGCACCGGCGCGGCCGGAGCAGCCCGACATCACGGACGTCGCCGCGAGGACCAGCAGGCAGGCGAGGACCACGACCGCCAAGACCCAGATCCACCGCGAGGAGGGCCAGTCCCCTCGGTCGCCCTCGATCCCCGGGGTCGCGCACTTCCAGCACCAGCCGGACCAGGACCCGTGCTCGCAGGCCTCCTCACCTCGTCGTTCCGAGCGCACGCTACTTGACCCCCTTCCGGACCCACCCGGCGATCCTCGCTCCGAGAGGCGGGAGGACCACCTCCTCACGGAGAACAGCATCTTACTGAGGAAGACGTTCCCCTCATCCGGCAGCAGCCAAGCCACCAGGGCCCTCGTCCTGGAAGCGCACAGCGGACCCAACGCCCTCCTCGAGCTCACGACCCTCCACATGACGACCGGGATCCCCTTCACGTCCCTCTTCACCTCCTCGATCCTCACCTCTCACCCCTCCCCCAGCAGGACCCTGCGGGCCCACCGGAAGTGCGACCCGTCGTGCACCGAGGTCAGCCAGGCCGTCTCCATGGAGAGCTTGCGGAACTGGTCCTCGGTGATCCCCCCCAGGTCGTAGGCGTTCTGGATGACGACACTGTGGCAGGTGTTCGGAACGAGCAGCGGCCCGTGGAAGATGTCCCACGCAGCGTTCCGCGGGCACCTGCCCAGCGACGGGTGGTCGGCGACGAAGTGGGCCTCGAAGACCGCCGACCCGTTGACGTGGTCCATTCCCCCGAAGCGCATCCTCTGACCCGTCACCCACTTGCCGGCCAGAAGGGTCTCCTCGTGGGTCGACACGATCCTCTCGTGGTAGTCCCGCGACATCGGGCAGCCGTCGGGCTCGACCGTGAAGAAGCTGTGGAACGGGACCATCCCCGCGAGGAACATGTCCGCCAGCCGACTGACCACAGACCACCACGGGTCGTGGGCGATCCCGGGATACGACTTGGCGTCGTCCACCCGGGCCGGCACCCTGACGACCTTGAACTTCTCCATCAGGTACTCCTCGGCCTCGCCGTACCCCGGGAACGAGAAGTCACCGCGCTGGGACGCCATCACCAGGTACCGACCCCGCGGGCCCGGCTCCAGGTCGGCCAGCAGCCGGGCGAGCCGCATGGCCTGCTCCCGGTCCCCCTCCCAGAACTGCAGGACCGTCGCCACCTGCGGGGGGACCCGCCTGGGGGGAGCGGGGGAGGGGGAGCGGGGAGGGGAGACCTCCACCCTCGGGGAAGATCCCCCCGATTTGACGGTGTCGATGTCCAGGCAGTGCTCTCGCCTCTTCTTCATCTTCCTGGCGTCGACGATCGCCCGTACCTCGCCGAGCAGTCGAAGCTTGTTCTCCACCCCGACGGTCCAGTTGGCGTGAAACGCCCTGAGAACCAATGGGATCGACTCCGGAATCAACTTCCCCTCATCGGGGGTCCACATGCGACCAGCCACGTTGTGGAGGTTGAAGTACGACGAGTCGAGGAGGACGTGGTCCAGGTCGCAGCCGTCCTCTTCCAGGACCATGTTAAGGCAGGCCTGATCGTCCGTGTTCCTCTCGACCATGAGGTCGCGGACCCCCCGGAAGAACCTGGCTGTCCTGTCGTTGGGCCTCACCATGAAGAACCCCGCGCAGCGGCCCGCCGGACCGTCGTCCTGGAAGGCGACGTCGTGCTCCCCCAGCTGGCGGAGCAGGTCGGCGGCCACGTCGTCGCCGAAGAAGCTCACGTCTACGTCGGAGTAGAGGAACGGCTCGGCCTCGTGATAAATTCTCTGGTGCTCTATGGCCCCCAGGACCACGTCTACCTTGTCTAGGCACGTCTCGCAGAAGCCGGGCTCCCCGTAGGCTCCGGTGGGTGTCCTCTGGACCGCGTTGTGTGAGTGGTCGATCATGTCGCGCGGGAGGCTGGGTCGGAAATGACCGTTCAGCAGGACCTTATGGGATCCCGTCCAGCACGTCCACACCCGGAGCTTGCCCTCGAGTCCGGGGAGTCCGGGACGGTCGGTATCCTTCCCGGACACGGCCTTCTTCCTCCCCAGCATCGGATCCCGATCGGACGGGGACCCTTCAGAACCCTTCCCCTCGGCAGGAGGAGATCCGGCTGCCCCGTAGAGCGAGTTGATCGCCTCCTTGCGGGAGATCTCCAGGTTGCGGCGCATGGCCTCCGCCAGCTTCTCCACTTCCGGATCCCCCTTCCGACTGTCGATCACCTGCGCCAGGACCGCCAGCCCCTCCCCGCTCCTACCCAGCTTGTCGAGCGAGACCGCCGCCAGGATCCGGCTGGCCTCCTCGTGGGCCGTCCCCTTGCCGTCAAGGAGCTGGACCCTCGCCGACAGCTCCGCCCCCCGGACGAAGGCCTCGTGGCACTCCAGCCACAGCTGCTCCATGAAGAGCGACCTGCAGAGCCGGTATGCCGCCCTGGCACCCGGGAACTCATCCATCGCCTTCCTGTACCAATCCGACGCCGTCCTGTAGTTTTTTTGCTGCTCCCTGATCTCACCCGCTATGGCGCACGCCCAGGCCCTCTCCTCGGGCCACTCCGACCTCCTGAGGTACAGCTCGACCACCGACACGACGAAGTCGGGCGACATGATCCCCCGGGCCTCCATGGCCAGGTAGGCCAGGTAGCGGGGATGGACGGCGTTCCAGCCGACGGTACGGCAGTGCCTGTACAGGACCTTGAAGCACCTGCCGGGCGGGCGGATGCCGGACCCCCGGCTGTCGCGGTGGTCGACCACCCGCAGGCGGTCGGGCAGCAGGGCCCGCTTCCTGATCCCCACCAGCCACTCGTGGACCACCCCCTCCCACCTGATCTCGGGGAGGTTGAGGACCAGGCGGTCGCGGTAGCAGTCCTCGCGGACCGTGCCGTCCTCAGCCACGTCGTAGTAGTACGGGGTCATGGCGGCGTCCATTCCCTGGCGCTCAAGCTCCGCGCAGAGCCCCGGGATGACCTCCGGGTCCTGGACCTCGTCGTCGGCGTCGAGCAGGAGCCACCAGTCAGGCTGCTCCCCCGAGACCTCCCGGTAGTTAGCCCGGTACGAGTCCCACAGGTCCTGCCGGATGCTCCCCCAGTCGGCCAGGAGGGGGCCCTCCGTGAACGGCCCCCCGAACTGCTCGCCGGACAGCGAGATCCCGTCCCGGTACGTCAGGGCGGTGTCCTGCAGGTAGCACGTCGGGTACCTCTTTGGATCGCTCCTGGCCACGTACAGGTGCTTGCGGTTGACGTCGCAGTACCTCCGCACCTCGTCCTCGGTCCGGTCGGTGCAGTCGTTGAGCATGACCAGCACGTGGGTGACGTGGGGACCCACGTTCGCCAGCAGGCGCGGCACGCAGCTCTCCCCGTTCTTCACCATCAGGCAAAGACCCACCGTCGGGGGCTTATCGGGGGCGGCCAGGGTCACGTCCCGGACCTCGAAGTCTTTGACGATGGCCCGGTCGACGTCGGTGGGTCCGCTGAAGTTCTTGATCATGCTCATTTTCCTCTCTTCTTCAGATCTATCAGTGGTTGTCGATGATCGCCTGGATCATCTGCTGAACCGGGTGCACGTCCTCCTCCCGCGCGACAGTTCTCTCCTCGGGAGCTCCCCCGGGCTTCGCTCCCCTGCCGACGGCCGCCGCCACCTCCTCGACGAACCCTTCGTCGAAGACGGCGACCGTCCTCGACCGCAGCTCCCGGATCAGGTCGCCTACCACCCCGGCCCCGAGACCGTTCGGGTTCCCGGACAGGGACGACATGAAGCTGAGAACCTGCTGAGCGACGTCGGAGTCCCCCTCAACCACCAGAGATAACGTCACGTCCTCGTCCCTCTTGAGGACCAGGACCTTCTCACTCCTAGCGGATCCACGAACCTCCACGTACCGATCGTCGTAGTCGCCGAACGCCCACCACAAGCTCTGCCTGTGGGAGTAGTCTCCCTCGAAGAACCTGGCGGGACCCACCCCCCACCTATTGAACGCGTAATACAGTCGATACAGAGTCTTCCTCATCTTACCCTTCTTTCCGTCCCCCGGCTGCTCCCGGGGCGACTACTATCCCGTTCTCCCTCACCAGCTCGGCTACCAGCTGCGGTGTGAGGACCTCGTCCGGCTTCCCCTCCAGGGCTCCCAGCAGCTTGGTCAGCAGGGAGATCCCCTCCTCGCACGGGCGGCTACTGGTTCGAGCCACATTGCGGAGCGATCTGAGGATCGATCTGCACACCCCGACGTCTTCTAAGATGACGTCGATCTCGGCCGAGTCCCTGTCCCTCGCGAGGACCATCACCCGGTAGCTCTCCAAGGAGTCCCTCGCCTCGACGTACCGATCGTCGTGGTCGTCCACGTTCCATGTGGCGGTCGCCCTACCGGCTGCGCTCCTCTCGACCCGTGCGGGCCTCATCCCCCAGGCGGTCAGCGCGGCGAGGACTCTCTCCATCGGCCTGTCTGGATCAGGAGTCGGCAACTCGACGATCTCTGATCTGTTGCCTGAAAAGACCGGATACTTCATTTTTTTCCCTTCATCATCGAGGGAGCGTGAGTAGTCCCCGCCATCTGCAACTTCAGAACAGCCTCCATTCGGACTCGGGTACTCTCCGGATCCCGAGCACCACACTCGCAGCAGATCTTCTTACCTCCCGGGCCGTAGGGACGAAGCTCCACCTCAAACCCACACACCTCGCAGATCCCAGGGGGAGTCTCCTCAATAACCAGGCACGAACCAATCTTCTCGCTCATGTTGATTTCCCCCTCATAAATATTCCGTTCTCCCTCGCCAGCTCGGCGACCAGCTGCGAGGTGAGGACCTCGTCCGGCTCCGCTTCCAGAGCCGACAACAACGTGCTTGTCAGATCGATCCCCTCCTCGTTGGGTGGGCTGCTGGAGCGAAACATCTCAAACAGCGACTTGATTATCGACCTGCTGATGACGATGTCCCCGATAAGCACTTCGGACCTAGCCGAGCACCCGTCCCTCACCAGTACCAGCACCCCGTAACCTTTCGAGGAGTCCCGGACCTCGACGTACCGATTCTCGTCGTCATCGACGTGCCAGGTGGCTGTCGCCCTACCTCTCGAGTTTCTCGAGATCTCGTCGGGCTTCACGCACCAGGCGGTCAGCGCGGTGAGGACCCTCTCCATCGTCCTGCCTGGATCCGGGGCGCTCGACCCTCCCAGCAGGGTCAGGGCCTTGACCAGGCACCCCCGGCAGAGGTAGGCCGTCCTAGAGTCTCGTTCGAGCTGCTCGCCGACCTGGACGACGACCTCGGGATCCATTCCGCCGCACTCGCCGCATCTCGGGACCCTCGTCCAGGACGACATGAAACCCGTCACGAGGTCGACGGTGTCTGGGTCGGGATGGGGACCCAGCTTCCTCAGCGACTCAGCTATCTTCTTGCCTCTAGGTGAATTTCCCAGGTTCTCCACGACGAAGAACTGGTAGGCCTCATCGGCCAGTATCTGCTTGCTGATCAGCTTCATGGTTCCCTCCAAACTACTCCCGGACACCCTCAGAGTCTATAAAATTCGACCTGTAGGGGAGGGGGAGGTCCTGACTCGGAGCGTCCAATCCCCCAGTTACCCCAGTCTCCCCGCCAGGTTGGGGGCCCCGGCCAGAGCCACCAGGGTGACCGTCCCCCGGGGAGGCCACTCCAGCTCGACCCCGACCTCCCGCATGGTCGCGGTGACGTCCACCCCCAGGGCCTCGGGGCACCAGATAGACCTCATCCCCGGGTGCTCGTCCGAGAACTTCACCATCTCCCCGCGCAGCGCCCGCCTGGCCGTGCCCTGCCAGTACAGGCAGCAATACAATTGGCGGTCCGACCACCCGGGGTGCGACACCCTCATCCGGGCGACGTGCGCACCGAGATCGAACGTCACCCACAACGCCCAGGTGGGGAGCGACAGGTCGAGGATGTCGCGCAGGAGGGGCGCCCGGGGAGGGCAGCGGTCCGCCCTCCCGTAGTTGGGGCACCCCGCCGGGTGGCCCAGGTAGGGGCGGGGGCACAGCCCCCTCACGGAGGGGTCGACCACCGGAGAGACCTCGGCCCACGGCATGGCCTCAGCTCCCCCTCTCGACTTTCGGTGGGTCGAAGAACTTGATCCCTCTCAGCAGCGGCGGGACCCTCAGAGGGACCCCGGCCTCCCTCGCGACTCCTCGCCTCTCCCTCACCACAGGCGACGGGACGAACCTCCGCGCGTCCGGCCAGGCAGCGAGCAGCTGCTTCCTGCCGCTCGCCTCCCCCACGAGGCGGCGCAGCTGCTCCACCACCCTGACCCTCCTCTTCTCGATCTTGTTCTTGGCACGAACCAGATCGCGGAACATGCTCCTCAGGGGGTGGCGGGCCGGCAACTTGACGTCCTCGCTCTCCACGAAGTAGGGCACCCTCAGCGGGGTCTCGAATCTCAGGTACTCCCTGTTTCTCCAGCTGCCCCCGAACTGCACCAGGACCTGGGTGACCTCCGGGAAGTACCCCTCGGGTACCAGACCCATGACATCTATCAGGCTGGGCGGCACTAAGCTCCTCAGCAACACCCGGACGAAGGTCCGGCTCGAGGCCGCCAGCTTCTCCCTGTCGGTCGCCGTCGCCGCGTAGGCCACCTCGCGCTCCATGTTCAGCATCGTCATCTTGTTCAACCGCACGATCTCATCCTCCTGAAATCTTGAGTTTCTCGATCTCAGACATGACCATGCCCATAGGCAGTCCCCTCATGTTATCGGGACTCTTCCTGCTCGCCCTGATCGCCGCGATCCTCCCCAGCACCCTGCTCGCCAGCTCCTGGAAGTAGCCCAACCCGAAGACGACTACTCCATCCGATAGCCTGCCCGACGTGCCCGGGATGAGCCAGTCCTCCACGGCCGCCGCTTGCTTCCAGGTCCAGCTATTGAGCATCCAGCAGGCCAGGTCCTTGGGAGTCTCCCCCGACGAGTGCCTGCTGAGGATTTTGGCCACCACGGCGTCAGGCGTGGCGGGCGCCGGCACCCCGACGTCCAGGAAGTAGGACACCTCGGCCCTCCTGTCGTCCCCCCTCGACCTGAACACCGGCCTGCGCAGCACCTCCTCCATCTCCCGCACTTCCCCCCGGCTGCCGCTGGACCTCTCCCACCCGTCCACCGTGACGGCGAAGTCAGCCGTCCTCCGCATCAGCTCGAGGGTACCGTCGAGCCAGAAGTCGTCCTCCCCGAGGCCGTGGAAGGTAGCCGTGTTGGCGTGCGGGATCACCGGGAAGGCTCCCGCCTCGAAGATCATCTTGCCCACCGCCTCGGCCGCGCGGATGTTCATCAGCACGCTGTGCATGGTGGGGGCCCGGAACGGACCTATGACGTAGCCCATTTTTATACTCACGATCTTCCCCCTTCGTCGTCGACCTTCTTCACCATCTCGATCCCCAGTAGGCTGGCAACTCGGCTCCTCATCGCCACACCAACGTTGCGGTAGACCTGCGTGCACGGCCTCATCTCGGACGGATCTCCGCTCAGGGCCTCGTGGCAGGGGGAGCACAGGTCGCCGACGAACCTCCCCTCATCGGAGTGGTTCTCGCACCCTCGGACAACGCACTTCTTCATCTTCAAACCAACCTCGCTAACCTCTCCGGGGAACCACCACCTGATCTTATGCTCCGACAGGAACCACTTCCCCGCGGAGCCCGCCACACCGAACGCACGACGATCTTCCCCGAAGATCTCATTAACCTCAGCAAAGTGAGGCATCCCGTCGTCCGAGCCAGACACGAAGACTCGGTTCCCGACCTCCGGCATCCTGATCCAGGACTCAACCTCCTCTGGGAACCACCACTCACTCCCGTGTTGCGACATGTGCCAGTGGCCGGCCACCCCATCCGCGAGGAACGATACGTCTCTCGAGCAGCAGCCGGGAGAATACTCGAACGCGTTGACTACGACTCTCCGCTTGGCTCCCCCCGGAGAATCGGTGACGTATACCGGAGATCCGACGGTGATCTTCCTGACTGCTCCCCTCTGTGCCGAACCCCTTCCACCTACCAACTCCCACAGGTCCCCGACCACGTCCCGGACCGCGAACAGGACCTGGGACACGACCTCGCAGTACTGGTCACCGTCCGAAACCCCTCGGCTCCTCAGCTCACCCAACAAGTAGTCAGTCGCCTTCCTGCCCATGAGGGACGCCAGGCTCTCGGCCCCCCTCGACATGATCAGCCCGGCCTCCAGTAACTCGCCCGCCGCGGTGGCCACCCCGACCGCCACCCGGGAGCCGACCTCCACCATGACGATCTTGGTCTCCCTCGACAGGTACTCACTGGCCGAGAACCTCCTCCCCATCGCCTCCCGCAAGCGGGTCTCGATGGACACCCTCAAGTTGCACTCCGCGATCACGGCGACTCCCCCTCCCCGTCGTCCTCGAAGGGCACGACGTCCTCCTCCCCCGGCGGGACCACCCCGTCCTCCTCGGGCTCCCCGATCGCGTGGGTCGCCTTCCTCCTCTCCCCCTCGATCTCCGCCTTCATCTCATCTTCCAGTATCCTGACGACCTGCGACTCGTCGGCGTCCATCGCCTCCCGGTACGCGCGCAGCATGGAGGAGTCGACCGACCTGTCCCGGTACCACCTCTCCCACAGGACGAGGTGCGAGTGGGCGGCCTCGCGCAGCTGGGCGACGAACGGCCTCCCGTCGCCGGAGGATCCGCACAGGTGATCGTGGATGTTCCGCCACGCTTGGACTATCCCCTCGCGCATGACCGACTCCCTGTCGGAGGCGTACTCGTCGAACGACACCCAGCGGAACCCCCGGGGCGTAGCCCCCTGGTGCCAGGACCTCGCCAGGTAGACCAGGTTGCGCCTGCCGCCGGGACCGGCACCCGCGTAGAGCAGGTCCAGCTGCGACGCCCAGGTGTCCACCCCGAACCTCCCCCGCGCCACCTGGACCAGGTCGACGTCGACCACCGACGACGCTCCCGGGATCTCGCCCGTCTGATCCACCAGGACCTCGTAGGATCCCTCCAACTCGTCGACGGCCTGCCGCTCGTCACCTTCGGCCCCCTCCCGGTCGGCGACCACCCGCAGCCTGACCACCATCAACCTGGCCGTCTGGGAGCGAGTCTTCGGGACCTCCTGCCCGGGGGTCACCTCCCCGCGCCAGCTCCGCCAGGCCCACGAGGCCAGGAAGGCGCAGGGCTCACAGATCGAGAGCTCCCCGCAGGACAGCCGAGGCCCCTCCTCGGACCCGCACATCGGGCAGGTCCCGTCCTTACCCTCCCCGGGGATACCGATCTCGGCCTCCATGTCGCCAAGGAAAATGAATTGCCCGCTCACCGCCGCCTCCCGGAGACTCGGCGATCGGCCTCCTCCTGCCACGAGGGGTCGCAGTTCTCCCACTCGCCGCCCCCCGACTTCGCCTTCCCGGACCTCCCCCTATCCCCCCCGGTAGACGAGCGCCCGGCGCGATCCCCGCGGCGGCCCTCCCTTCCCCCCCGGTCGTTGGCCGGAGCCGCCACCAGCTCGCGTCCCCCGTACTCGTGACCCGAGACGGTGGTGATGGCCTCGGACGCCTCCTCGGGGCTGTCGAACTCGGCGAAGGCAAACCCCCTCGAGCGGCCCGAGTCCTGCTCCATGACGACCCTCGCCTCCTTCGGGGAGAACCCCAGGTCGGAGAGCATGGACACCACGTCGGCGTCCCGGGCTGACCACGGCAGGTTGCCCACGAAAATCCTGCAGTCGTTGTTCATGAATCCCATATCTTCTCCTATCGTCTTCGGTTGAACGTCAACAGACCAGCCGCCAGTGCCAGCTGGGCCGCCGCGGGGAGCGGTCTCCTCCTCTCCGAGCGGTCGTGCCACTGACCATCGTCCCCCAGGTACTGACCCTCGTGAGGATCCCTCTTCGGCTGGTCCTCCGGCCACGGTCGTCCGGCCTCCCGGGCCCTCTTCCTCATCTTCGCTTCTCCCATGACTTCTTCTTCTTTCGCCTATCGCTCTCGTCCTCGACGAATCATCCGGCGAGCCCTCTCCAGGGCCTCCCGAACGGACGGGGACAAGCGAACTCCCCGATCTACCGGAAGACGCCCGTCGCCCGAGCGAGGAACCTCATCGGGCCGGTTCTCCGGCCACGGGTTACCGTTCTCCCTGGCCTCTCTTCTCTTCTTCGCTTCTCCCATGTTCGCATCCTCACTTCCTCGCCGCAGAGAACTGCCTGACCACCAACTTGCCTCGCGCCGATCCCTCGGAGCACTCGCAGAATCCCTCGTGTCCCTCGTCCAGCTCGCAGCGCCTCCCGGATCCCCTCGCGTCCGTCAGCGAACACCTTCGGAACCTCCGGAAGTCTTCCCTCTTCCTCCTCAACTCCTCCTCCTCCTCCTCCTCCTCCCGCTCCCTCCGGCGCCGCTCGGTGTCCGACACCATGAAACCCAAGGGAAAATGAAACATGAACTGGTCCTCCTCGATCTACCTAGTGGACGACCGTCCTCAGCCGCGCGCACCTGTCGCAGCTCCTCAGTCCTCGGAGTCCTCGTCGCTCGCCCGCGGCGGAGGGGGCGCATCCTCGGGCTCCCGCTCCGGCTGCAGGGGCGCCGTCAGCCGGCGGAACCTCTCTCGCATACGGTCGACGTCGGGTCCCCGCCGGGATCCGGACGGCCTCGGGACCCGCAGCTCGCCGACCCGAACGGGCACCCTCCTAGCGGCCACGGGGGGACCTCCTCTGCCCGTACCTGATCTCCCACCTGCACCCCAGGGCCAGGCCGATGTCGACCAGCTCGCGCAGCGTCCCGTCCTCGCGGACGTCCTCCGGACCCACCAGCAGGGTCCCGTCGATCCACCTGAGGACCCGGGCGGGGGACCAGTCCAGCTTCTCGGCCAGCTGGAACAGGCTGACGTTCCCTTCCTCCATGGCCAGCAGGATCCTCGCGGCGATCTGCTCCGCGAACATGCGGACCTGCCAGCCGCTCCTCCTCGACGAGCCGGTGCTAATGACCTTCATCTGTGACCTCCTCTGTCCTGTTTTTTGTTGTCGCCACCACCATCCGGCTCACCTCCTCGAACGCCCTCCCGGCCAGCTCGAGGATCTTCGCCCGGGTGGCATCCGGGTAGCAGACCAGCACCTCGGACACCAGACGGCACATCGCCAGGTGGTAGTAGACGTCCGTCCTGGCGTCGCGAGCGATATCCGTGCTCAAGGAGATGTCCTCGTCAGCCACAGCGACCCCCGTTCAGGAGACGGACCCTCACGCGGCCCCGGACGAGCGCCATGAGGGACTGTGAGCAAGCCAGGTCGTCGTCAGCGCATCGGAGATCTTCCCCCCTCTCCACCACGCTCAGGGCCTCCCTCAGGCAGTGGACGACCTTCTCCAGGCTCCTCAGGATTGACTCCTCCGATTCCTCGATCGTCAGGTACCCGGAGTCTACCCTCATCTGCTTCCGAACGTGGATCACCAGCTCCTGGGCGTGGGCCAGGTCATCGAAGGCGAGCGCGTCATCCTCCCTGCGGGACAGCACGCCCAGCGCCTCCTCCGCGCAGTGGAGGGCCTGCTCCAGGTTCCTCCTCGGTGTGACGACTCGGTCGGGACTCAAGGTATACCTCCCGAGGTCACCCTCCGACACTCGGACGGCAGGAGGCAAAGATACAGAACCAAGGAATGATACGATTTGTCGCTCATGAGATCTCCTTCCCTCTCCAACGCTAACTATCAAATCAGCCCCAGGACGTCGAGCGCCCACCAGGTCGACGTCTGGGGGTCCCGGGCACCCAGGCAGTCACCCTCCGTCCTGTACCTCCGGTAGATCTCCCTGAACTCCCTCAGCTTGCCGACCTCCCGGGCCAGGCCGAGAGCCCACCTGAGGTAGCGGTAGCTGCTCACCCGCGATCCTTCCATCCTGCCACCCAGAATACCAGCATGGACAGGCCGAAGTCGTGGACGAAGTGGACGAACACCCCTCTCGTCGAGGAAAAGGACTCCGCGAAGACCCCCACCATGCCCATGATCCAAGACCACATCAACGCCCTTGCCAGCGTCCGGCCCCTCACGGCTCCGACCTCCCCTCCGGGGAGACGAACGGGTCCTCCCTCATCCTCCGGAGCATGTCTGACAGGAACTCGTCGCTCGGGCAGTGGATCTCGTAGTCGACACCCGACGTACCGGACCTCCCCTCCAGGAGGTTGGGCAGGTCGGCGAGCAGGACCGCCGGAGAAACCCCGAAATCCAGCTGGGCGTACCCTCAGTCGGGACCTCCGGAGCTGATCTCGTAGTACCCTCCCCTCCGGTCGCTGTCCCAGTCGACCTTGTACCCCAACCTGGTGAAGTAGCTGACCGTCGAGTCGCACCGCTCGATCGGTAACCGGCTGCTCGGATTATACGTACCTGTCATCCCGTCCTCCTTAGTCCTCACCTTCTTGTCGTCGCTCATAGCGTCCTCCTACCTGGTGTCCTCGAAGACCAGCCTCGACGTCGTGGTACCGACGAACGCCCTCAGCAGGGGAAGGTCCATCCCGACGAAGTGCGACATCTCGGCGGGGAACCGGAACAGGTGCTCCGGCCGGCGGACCACCAGCTTGCAGCAGACCGAGTCCGACTGGTTACCCCCGAGGAGCACGATCTCGTTCGCCGCTGTGTGCCCCACCGGGAACCCCACGTGCCCGCGCCCACCCGGGTACGGGATCACCATAACGCAGCCCAGGCAGGGCTCGCACGGGATCCCCCAGGTAGCGAACGACATCGCCGACGCGCTGTTCGTCCCCGCCACCCCGCCCTTCCGGAGGCTCCAGTTCGCGAAGGCCGAGCACCAGGCCACCTCGTCCGAGGTGGCCCGCAGCGAGGTCGCGGTGAAGTACTCGACGACGCGGGGGTTCGCCCCGGGGCCGGACACCTCGCGCTCGCCCATCTCGCCCCGCGCCCAGCGGAGGTAGGACTCGGGACCCTGGCCAACCAGGAAGTCGCTAGTCACTGACGGGCCTCCCCTCTCGGGCGATCCGCAGTTCATCTACCTTCTCCTCGAGGGCGTACAGCTTGGACCTGGTGGCGGCCAGCTCGTCCCTCAGCATGGCGAAGTTGGTATCCTCCCCGCAGTGGTACTGACCGTCCCTCGGACGCACCTCCCACACCAACACATCCTCGCCGAGGTAAGTCACCGATCCCACCAGCCGGTGCCCACCCAAGAAACTATCGTTCACCGGGGTATCGAGACCGAAGATCTTGAAGGTCCTCCTCTCCGCGGGGGAGTTGGCTGGCTGGAGGACGAGGATCTCCAGCTTGTCTATCCCCAGGCTTCCGTCGACCCTCAAGCCCACCACGCTGGCTTCCCTCGATAGGTTCAGGTGTACGACGGGGGACCGACTCGTTCCTCCCACCAGCAGGCACCAACTACTCACCGAGAAGTCACTCGGTCCCACGACTTCCTCCCCTCAGCCTCTCGATCTCCGCCTCGGCCTCGGCGAGCCTCCGGCGCAGCTCCGCGACGTCCTCAGAGCCTCCCCTCGTCCTCCTCTCCTGGATCGCCGAGATCAGGCTGCTCATGTACGGGAGGTGGAGGATGCAGCAGCAGATCGAGGGCCACAGCCCGTGCCTGGCGTCCTCGACGTCGCCCGGGTCCGTCATGAGGACCTCCGACTGATCCGACCACTCGTCCATCCGGTGGAACTCCCGCTGGAAGTACATGTTCAGGGCGTTCTCGTAGTTGAAGTGGAAGCCCGACAGCTGGACGAAGCCCTCGACGAGCCGGTGCTTGAGCTGGCGGAGGACGGAGGTATCCTTGAACTCGCTGGCCCTGTACAGGCGTATCAGCCCGTTGACTCTCTCGAGGTAGTCCTGGTCGACGTCGCCGTCCTGAAAGTCGGCGACGGTCAGGTCCCGGTGGCCGAGCTTGTGCATGGTCGAGCACGAGTTGCGAACCGTCGCGATCTGGTACGTGTTCAGCTCCTGCCACAGGTCCCGACCGATCGCTATGTCGACGTTAACGACAATGGTTCGGAGCACCTTGCGGTGCTCGCTGCCCGACCTGGCCAGATCGGTGAGGAGCTTGAGGTCGCAGGGGCCGATCCGGGGACCCTCTACACACTCTATCCCGTACTTCTCCCATGGCCACTCCCCCTCACCGCCAGGGCCGAACAGGGATCTGTCGTGGACGACACACTTCGAGTCCGATCTCTTCCAGGACTCCTTGGGGTTGCGCATGTTTCGCAGGGCGTGCCTGAACCCGAAAACCTCTATGTTCCTTATCGATATCATGCAAACATCCTCCCTTAGAAGATCAAGTATATTCACCCGGCAGGGCGAAGACCGCCCCCGGATCGGAGACCGTCATCCTCCCCTCGACGGTCCGACCGTCCCCTGGGGACCCACCCTCAGCTCGATCTCCCCCTGTATCTCGACGGACAAGATCCGACACTTCTTCATCAGGTCCCGGGTGGAGTCCGAATGCCCGCGCAGACCCACCATCCTGGACGCCAGCTCGTTGAGCGCCCCGACCATCTGAGCCATCATGTTGTACACTTCGACGTCTCCCCCGGGGATCGAGACCTGCGAGGAGACCCCAAACTGCCCGGCCTCGTAGCTCCCCGACACCCTCATCAGACCCCCCGTCATCGGGGGGGCCGGGATGCCCACCGACACCTGGTCGGGATACACCCCGCGGACCACCACAGCCGTCGACGAACTGCCCGGTCGGTGGTCGCCGCACACCCGGTGGCCAACGTAGCCGCACGACCTGCAAGTGTCGCTCCCCCCCGCGGCCGTTCCGCAGTTGCCGCAGTAGTAGGCCTCAGATCCGCAGTGGCATCTCATCATCACTTTCCTTCCTCGAGGAGCACGACGACGACGCTCCCGTTCAGCATCTCCAGGGTACAGCAGTAACCTCTCGGACTGAAGACGGTGCTCGCCAGGTGACCCTGGATCCTCAGCACGGCCGACGCGACGTCGGCGGCGACCCTCACCTCCCGCTCGCTCCGGCAAACAACCCTGACCTCGCAGCCCGGGTTGAGCCGGGCCTGTACGACCGCGCTCACCACCGACTTCCTCAGGTCGTCGATGATCCCGGGGTCAGACTTGAGCAGGGACAGCACCATCTTCTCGACGGCCCGGACGTTGCTCTCGAACGACGAGGTGTATGGCATCTCGTACTGCCACTGGTCAGCAAGCGCCTTCTCGTAGCTTCTCATCACGTCCTCCTCAGCAGAACAAACGCCGACCCGACCGACACGCAGTCGCATATCGTGGCCAGCTCGGACTTCTCCCCCAGGAGCCCCCAGGCGCCGAGCAGCAGGATACCCCACAGCAGGCACCTCACGGGATCCTCACCCGGTCCCAGTCCACTTCCAACATCGCCCGTACATCAGGGCTCGACGAGAACGTCTCCAGGCTGCGGTGGTACTCGTCCCTGTCGATCCGGCCGACGTGGTACCTGGTCCTCAGCCAGACCAGCGCCGTCTGCAGGACGTCCTGCAGGCAGTACCGGGCGACGCCCCGGGCCCTGGTCTCGTACTGAGCCTGGTTCTCCGACACGTACGCGGCGACCTCCTCGGATACCGAGTCACCCCTCACCGGCCCAACCTTGCCGGGCAACCCCACCAGCCTGGCCACCTCCCCCAGCTTCGCGCACCGGGAGGCCCCGAAGTCGGACAGATAGTCCATCAGATCGAGGTGGCCGGCGTCGGAGTATCGGTACCTGACGTCCTTCGACCTGTAGTACCAGCCGAACGGCACCCCCCACTTGAGGGAGCGCATGGCCAGGACCGGCAGGTCGAAGGTCCTTCCGTTCCAGGTGACCAGCGTCGGGCAGGAGAGATCGCTCTCGGTCATCGAGTGGTGGAAGGCCCAAAGGATCGAGCTCTCGTCCTCCGGGCACCTCCACTTGGCGACGGTCGATCCCGCGACGAACCTGTACCTCGGGAGCGACTTGTCGGCGCACATCTCGACGTCCAGCGTCGCCAGGGCCACCACCCGACACGCGTGGGCCGGAGGAAAGACCTCGATCTTCTCCACCCTGGCGGGGAACGTCCCGGATGAATCCGTCAACATGAGTCCTCCTGTGAGCTGCCACTTCGGAGGAGGAGGCGTCCAGTCGCCCAGGTCCGGGACCGTCTCTATGTCGAGCACCCTGAAGATCATCCTCCCGCGTCCCCCCTCATCCTGGACTGGCACTCCGGACAGTACCCGTGACCGATCCCCAACTTCCCGCACCTCAGGCACGGGCTCCCCGCCACGCTCCTCCCCCCGTCGACAAGCGATCCCCTCTCCACGAACATCACCCTCTCGTCGGACGTCTTCCCACCGATCCGGAACACCCCGAGCATCCGCCACCGGTCCAGGAACTCGTCGTCGACCTCCTCGAAGGAGGCCAGCGCCCGGAAGCGCACCTCCACCCTCTCGGAGACCCCCACCGGCCCCATGGCCAGCATCTCGACGGTGCCGCTCCCGGGGACCACCGACACCGCCACCAGCCGGCTGCCCCAGGGCAGCGCCAGCTTGAACTCGCCGCTCGACTGGGCGTAGTAGCTGTTGAGCCTCATCATGGTAGTTCTCCTCGCGTTTTAGGCACCTCGATCATCGTCCCCGACGGAGTTTCGATCAACCTCGTCGTCGTCTCTCCCCGAGCGACGGCGGCGAGCAGCTCGCCCTCTAGCATGCCCAGCATACCTGCGACAGTCCCCACCGACGCGATCAGCTTCTCGAAGCTGAACGCCTCCTGAGGTCTCAGTCTGAGCGTGCTATCGTCAAGCATCATCTACTTCCTCTCCTCACCTTCGTACGCCAGGTGTGCCGCCCTCCGGCCCATCTCCCGGGCCAGGGAGGAGTCGTCCTCCTCGAGCTCCACCTGGACCTCCTCCCTCAGCTCGTCCCTCTGCATCTGCCTGATCCTGTCCAACTCCTCGCTCCCGGAGACGTCGGGGACCACCTCCACCACCGCCAGCACCCCGTCCTCGGGCTTCGGCCTCTCGGCCTCCTCCCTCCGGCGGCGCCGGTCCCTCAGGACCTTCTCCACCCCCGCGACGAAGCCTATGCGGAAGGGCTCAGCCAAATGCCCAAAGAACCCCCCCGGCCCGAACTCGGACCCGGCCAGCGAGTCCCTCATGAGCCGAGCCGCCCGGTACATCGTGGCCCTCGCCGCCCTGGCGTCCCCCAGGGAGCCCACCAGCTCCACCCTCCGGCTCTTACCCACCCACCTGCGGCGAGCCCCGCACCCGGCATCCCTGGACGCGACGACGGCCAGGAGCCACCCCCACGCCCTCCTCCCCCAAACCTCCCCCAGCACCAGCCGGTGCTCCTCGCGGGGGGAGGCGGAGGCAACCTCGGCGTCGGTCACCCCGTGCCGGCGGCGCAGCTCCCCCGCCAGCCGGCGGGCCGTCTCGGCCTCGGCCGGGCAGGGCGACCCCGCCATGGCCAGCAGGCGGAGGAGGCGCAGGATCACCTTTTCCCTGGACACCCTAGTTCCTGGTCGACGCGTAGTCCAGGTACCGGAGGAGCTTCTCCACGCAGGTCCTCCGGAGGAGGACCCTCGGGGATCTCATGCCCCCCTCGATGGCGTACTCCGAGTCCACTATGCTCGTGAGCCCGCTGCACACGGCGTCCAGGAGGAGGTTGGAGAGGCACACCCCCCTTACCAGCTCCTCGCGAGACTCGGTGCCCATCACCACCCACTGCTTCCCCGCAGCCAGGCACCCCTCGAGGTAGTTACGTACGTCTTCCCTTCCCTCGTCTGCTGATATACCCATGCGATCTCTCCTGCCGTCTACACCGTCGACCTCCCCTTACGCGCTACACCCCGGGGATCCTCCGAGAGGATCCCCAACATCATCAGATCAGCCGCTGACCACCACGCGGACCAGGTGGTTCCGCGGGACGTACCCGTAGATCACACCGTCCTTGCCCTTCAGGAGGGCCTGCACGTGGGGCCCCTGGACGATCTTCTTCTCCACGATCATCGCCGATCGCGCGGCCTCCGGTATGTAGGAGTACCGCTCGATCAAGTCAGTCTCCTTCTCGGGGTGGAACTTCCGGAGACCGACTGAGTCCCCCTCCTCGATCTCGAGGGCCTTCTCGGCCGGAGTGACGGGCTCCCACCCGGAACCCTCCAGGGCCCGGAGTCCACCGTCGGAGTCGTTCGACAGCAGCTGGGATATCGCCGCCCGAGCCTGGTGCGCCCGGGTGCTGACCTCGGCGGGCATCCCCCGCCGGCCACCCTGCGAGGCCACCGAGGACACCAGCTCCAGGGCCCTGGTGACCCTCATGATCCAGGCCTCCAGCCCCCTGGCCGGCTTCCTCTTCTCGGGACGATTGTCGGGATCTACTCTACCAGCGCGGTCCTTCTTCCTGGGCATGTCTAATCTCCGGGTGGGTTGTTTCGGAAAGAAGGTAACAGGTTAGAACGAGTCATCCCGGCACGTCAAGAAAAAATGATAATGCATTCTTAACCGTCGCTACCGGGAGATCCTCCCTCGTAGGCACACCTCGGGCAGCACACCACCCTCACCCTGTCCCTCGGACCCACCTCCTCGTCGCATGTGTGGCACCTGATCGGCTCCTGGGGCTCGGGGTACTTCGCCAGGTCCTTGGCGGCCTGTAAGGCCAGTCTGGTCGCCAAGTTGCGTATCTCGGTCCTGGTCATCCCCGGTGGCATCTTGGGGAGCAGCATCAACTCGAACTTCTTAGTCAATAACGGCGACCTGGAGTCGTACTCGAAGTCCAGAGTGAGGTTATCTTTTCCCATGTCCCACCTTGGGCCCTCTCTTGCATTGTGGCATAGCAACTTCCCTGAGCCCCGTCCTGCGCAGGATCCGGTACAGCGTCGACCGGGAAACTCCCAGCCTCCTGGCAGCCTCCTCCCGGTGGTACCCGCACGACCTCATGGCCTCCTCGACGATGACCCTCTCGTGTTGCCTTATTATGTCGGCCAGGCTGCTCATCTCACACGGCCGAGGCTAGCATGGCCCTCGTCGTCGTGTCGAGACCATCAAGCACGTCGCGGGTGAAGTCGAACCCCCCCGGATACGCGTCCCCGGAACGCAGCTCACCGACGGTCCACGGCCTCGTCTCCCCGTCAGGGTAGTGGAACCTCTTGCAGAGAGACTCAAAAGTCAGGGCCTTGATCACCAACATCTCGAAGGGCGACGACGCCTCCTCGCCCCCGGCCCGGTAGAGCTCCCGGATCCTGGTCATGCGCTGGACCCCTATCCTGTCACCCTCTATGATCTTGGTGAGCTTGTCGAAGGCCTGCCGGCCCTGCCCGAGCGAGAACCCCTTGGCCTTGTTGAGCAGCTTGGGCTTCCACGTCCCGTCCCTCATCAGCTCGTACCCCTCGCCCCGGTAGATCTTGGGTGCCACGAACTCGGCCCAGTCCATCTTCTTCTCGAGCTTGAGCATGCCCAGCGTCTTGTCGTCGACGGGCAGGATGGCGGGAGTCGCCAGCGAGTCGGTGTCGCAGTAGTAGAAGGGCTTGCCCTGGGCCGAGCACATCTCGGCATAGTTATAGAGGGTCCTGCGGGCGATGGCCGTTATAATCGACGAGATCACCACGTGCCTGTGGTTGATGGTGGCCTCGTTGTCCCGCAGCCACACCCCCGGCTGGAGCATCTGCATCGTACTCCGGTCGATCTCCTCGGGGTTGATGAGCATCTCCTGCTTGGTCGTCGACTCGGCGCACTTGCCGTACAGCGAGTTGAGAAGGTACTTGAGCAGGAGCTTGCGAAAGTCCGTCGTCGAGTCGGACCGGAGCTTGTAGATCTCCCTGGCGTAGTTGGCGAAGTCCAGGAACGGCTCGAACAGGTATACCTCGTGCACCTTGTGCAGGGTCGCTCCCTTCGAGAGGGCCAACCTGATGTCCGTCGACGAGAACCACGACCTCCACCTACCCGTCGGGAAGAACACCCGGTTGTCCTTGCGGTAGGGCAGCGGGGGCAGATGCATGTCCGGGACCTCGATGGTCACGTCCGCCAGGTATATGCACTCGTCGGAGTCGTCCTCGGGGAGAGTCGTCTGGAACCCCACCAGGTTACCCGGCAGGGGCATGGTCATGGCGTAGGGGAACGACGAGTTGATGTCGTAGATCAGGAAGTCCTCCGCGTTCCTGGCCAGGACCTCCACCCTGCTGGCGAAGTAGCTCTCCTGGGCTATCTGGTTGAGCTTCTCGGAGGTGTAGATGTCCCTCCGGAGGTAGGCCCTCCGGAAGAGGGTCATGGCCGTCGAGGCGATCGTCTGCTGGAGCTGGCCCCCGAGGCCCAGGATCTCCTTCTCGAAGTCGGCTATGGCCTTCCACAGGATCTCGCAGTCGGTCTCGTTGTACTCGCGGAGCAGGTCGAAGGGCAGCTCCCGGTAGAAGATCGTCTTCTCGGCCTGGGTCAGCTCCTCGAAGTCCGCGATGACCCTACCGAACCTCCGCGACATCCACGCCTTAGCCCCGTCCGAGTCGCCCTTCCTGATCCCGATGGCCTTGCCGATCGTCGCCAGCTTGTCCCGCAGCAGCCAGTACGAGTCGCAGAAGTGCCAGGCGTTCTTGCCCCGGATCACGTGGACGATGATGGCCGACGACCCCGAGAACGACGCCTTTATCTTCCAGGAACCGCAGGACAGGATCTCCTCGGTCTTCTCCCCCGACGGTGCGTAGGTGCTCGTCGACCTCTCGGCCACCGCAGCCTTACGAATCTGCCCCAGGAGCTCGTCGAGCACGAACTCCATGTCGGCCAGACCCCCCGCGTGGGCGAAGAACCACATGCCCCGGTTGTCCCTGGTCAGCACCTTGGACAGCAGGTCGCGCACCGACCCGAAGCACTGGTACCTCTTCTCGAGGACCGGCTCCTCGTCGTCGTCGTCGCCCGACGGGACCTGGTCGTAGTATCCCGCCAGGCGCAGCTGCAGCGGCCCCGTGGCCCGCTTCCGCACGGGCAGGGATATCCGGCACGCGTCGCGGACGCCCTCGACCTCGACGGTGGTGTTCACGGGCAGCGGCAGGTGCTCCCCCGGGACCCACTCGAGGTCGATGACTCCGAAGCGGCGCGTCTTGCGGTTGGTCGTTATGGGACCGAAGACGGGCATCAGCGATCAATAGGCCTGGTACTCGAAACAAACTCCCCGATAGCTCAATATCCTTGGCACACACCTCCTCCTCAGGATGTCAAAAAGCCTAACGGCTCCATCCTGAACAGAACACTCTCTCCACATACCAACGGAAAGGGGACGAACAACCACCTGAAGCGTGTTCCCCGCAGGATCCTCAAAACTCGCAACTCCCGACATCCTCACTGGGAACTTCACCACCCTCCACAACCCGCCCTCGATCTTGAAAAATTTCCGACTCCTCGAGTTTCCAACCAGCAAATTAGAGAGGACCTTCTCGGTCAACCTGACGATCGTCCCCGGCGGAAGAACAACGCGAGAGCTGATCACCGAACACCTCGCTGCCCGAGCATCACTTCCTCAACAAAAAAGCGAGCGAACCTCGCCGCGACCTGGGGGACGATGGAGTTGCCGTAGGCGCGCACGCGTCCCACTCGCGAGGGAAACCCATCAGCCAGCGGACAAACGCCGGGTTCAACCGGCCTCGCTCGGCCGTCGGAGCAGGCGACCCACTCGGGATCGTCCCATGGGCCTGGGTGGCCAGGGACCTGCCCGTGTGGTGACTCCCCGTCCTGACGTCCTCCCCCTGACCCGCGTGCCCCTGGGAGTCCGTACTCGTCGGCGTCGTCCACGGGGCCAGCTGGGCCTGCAGGCACAGGTGGGTGATGGCCGTCCTCGGACCCGAGGTCATGTTGGCCTTCATGGCCCGGTAGTTCTCCAGGGTGTTGCCGTACTCCGTCGCGGAAGGCGTGCTCCACCCCGCCGGAAAGGTAGGCGACGAAGTAGATCCTCTGCCGGATGTGCGGGGCACCGACGCCCGCAGCGCACAGATCGGCCGCCCAGAGGGAGTAGCCCTCTCCCTCCACGTCGTCCTGAACAGCGTCGAGCCACCTAAGGCCATCAGGGCTCGCAACCTGCTCCCCAAAGACGACCGGGGGTCGACAGGCCCGGACGAGCTCGAACCACGAGGGCCACAGGTGCCGCTCGTCGGCGAAACCCCTCCGGGCACCGGCGTTGGAGAAGGGCTGGCAGGGGCAGGATCCCGTCCAGGCGGGCCAGCCGTCTCGCCAGCCGGCGAGCCGGAGGGCGAGGGGCCACCCGCCAATCCCGGCGAAGAAGTGGCACTGTCGGTATCCTCGGACGTCGTCGGGACTGACATCTCTCACGCTCCTCTCGTCGACGGTCCCCGCCGGCAGGTGGCCGGCGGACACCAGGTTGCGGATCCAGGCGGCCGGGTACGGATCCCACTCGTTGTAGTAGGTCCCCCGATGACTCATCGCCGCCACTCGCAACCGCTCAGCTGGTCGAGGCGAACCCAGTACTTGAACTGGTCCCTCCACAAGTAGTGGTACGGCTCGCTTACATATCCGTCGTCGCCGGACACCGATCCCATCGTGGGTCCCCGAGCGTCGACGGCCACCACCTCGCACATCTTCCAACTGCCCACCAGGCGGTAGGCCCTATCACCAACCGCCACCGGCCTCGGGTACGGCTCGACGGACAGCACCGTCCCCACCCTGAACAGCTCGTCGAAGGCTCCGGGACCCTCGCGGAACTCCTTGACAATGACGTCGCCTCTCAGGAGGTCGCGGGGACTCGTCCTCCCCCCGAACTGTCCCGCCCGGAACACCCTCCTCGGGCTTAGCGGGTACTCCTCGGACTTCGCCCTAGCCGCGAGGCAGGAGTCGTCTTTCCCCTCAGTAAGCAAGGCGTCGTCGTCGACGACCAGCTCCATGACTATCCTGGTCTTTTCCATGAACGTCTCCTCTCGCCTCGCCGTGAGCGAGGAGAACTACTCCTTGATGAACACTATCCAGTGAGTCCCGGCGTTACGGGACTGCCGGTTCCCGAACAGCGGCGAGGCTCCCGCGCAGGCCAGGACGCTCGCGACCGGCACCTCGGCCGAGCACCACTTGAAGACCAGGACGCCCCTGGGCCTCAGGACCCTGAACCCCTCGGAGAACCCCCTGCGCAGCAGGCCGGCCCAGTCGTCGGGCAGCGTCCCGTACTTCTTTCCCAGCCACCCGGTGCTCCCGTTGCTCCTGAGGTGGGGAGGATCGAACACAACCAGGTCGAACGAGCCGTCGCCGAAGGGCAACCGGGTGAAGTCTGCCAGGACGTCCGGGTCAATACTGAACCTCCTCACGCCCCCGCTCATCGACGAGTCCGCAACCTCATGGTCCTCCCTCCTGTTGTCCACGCAGAGGACCCTGGGGTCGTCCCTGCGGAACCAGAACATCCTGGTGCCGCAGCACATGTCCAGGACGGGAAGCTGGCCGGTCACGCCTCCCTACCCTCCGGAGGAGGAGTCGCCTCGTCCTCGCCGGTTCCCTCTTCGTAGTTCTCACCGATCATTTCCAGCCTCCTTCGAAGTTGCCAACTCCCAGTCCTCGCAGAACCTGGGCAGCATCATCTCGGGCCTCCACGTCCTCACCAACTCGTCAAGGTCGGACCCCCGCTGGTACTTCCCTCGCGTCTCCCCGTAACATCCCCCACACCCCGCAACAGCGACGAACTCTATCTGGGCTATCCTCATCCCCACCTTGAGGGGGATCACGTGATAACGACTAAAGGACGTGATCTCCATCGTCCAGCGACTGAAGTACCCAACGTCCCCCCGACCGGCGCACTTGCAGACGCCCAGCATGCTCCTACCCGCGCTGCTCCTGGAGAACATCTTGGTGGTGTGCCCCCTCCTCGCCCCGATGAACTCAACCGTATGGGCCAGAATGGTTTCCCCCGGCTCCAACAAGATGACGAGATCGTCCCTCGTCCACCCCTTCCCCTCCAAAGAATCGCACAACCCGGGGACCGACCTGAGGACCACGGCCTCACGAGGAACCCCCCACGTTCTGTCAACCGACTCACCGTCGAAAGGGTTGAAAACCCGGGAGTTGTGTCGCTGCTCCCTGTAGTAGAAGTTACCCAACCGAACATCGTAGGTGTCCGTTCCCAAGTTCCTCCGGTCAAAGGGCTCGATGACCAGATCACCAGAACTGATACCCTCCAGTATTTGACCATCACTCAGCGACATGTTCTCGATCCTCCTGAGATCCAATCTTCATGTGCTCACTCCTCCTAGCTAGTATCTCCTGACCTCCCAGACGACAGCGTTCCTGTGCGGCAGGTCCCCCAGGCAGTCCTGCCAGACCGAGACCTCGAGCACGTGGCCGGGGTACGCGGTCAACAGCTCCTGCCAGTCCTCGTAGGACGACGGGGTCATCGCGTCCCGCAAGAGCCGGTCGGCCACGTGGCCGCACGCCACCCCGGATCTCTTCTTAAGCGCCGCCGGCATGGGTCCCGTCTCCGTCGTGTACCTGAAAACGGCGTGGTAGACCTCCCCGGAGACCTCGACGATCTCGTTGAGGTACTCGCCCTGCAGGACCCTCAGGCCGTCGGCCATCTCGGCCAGCTTTATCCTGTCCTGCTCGACGCCGTAAAGGTCGCACCACCTCCCCGCCAGCCCCCGCACGCGCGACCGGGGGACCCCGAACTCGCTCGGTCCACCGCCCGCCCCCAGGTCGACCCTCACCGCCACGTCCCCGGCGTACCCGCTCGCTGCCCACTCCTCAACGGAGGACCACTGGCGGACCCGGTTGCCGTAGGCCCCGGCGTGGCAGAGCCGGTAGTTCTCGGACTTGGTCAGCACCGGCCTCGTCATGGCCCCCCCACTGATACACCATCCTCAACGAGAGAATCAACGATCCCGTGGGCCTCCCCCAGCAGGGCCGCCGCCACCTTCACCTTCTCGTCCGCCAGGTTAAACACACACAGCTCCACACAGTCGCCGGGTTTCAGCATCCCGCACAGGGGGACCTTGTTGTCAACCCAGGGAGACCTGACCAGATCGAAGCAGATGACCTGCTCCCCCAGACTGAGCCACTCCAGCCGAAGGTAACCACAACTGCCCCCCATGGCGGCCCCCAAAATCAAATACTCACAGCTAAAGTAAGAGTCGCTCACCGTCCTCAGCACCACCGTCCCCCGGGGATCGGCCCAGGTCCTCCCCAGCCCCAGGGAGTGGGTTACGACCACGGTCAACTCGGAACTCCACCGTCCGCGTCACCGGAGCGACTGCCAACAAGTCTCCCGACCAACTTGATATTAACGACACCCCTCGAGGAGGATGTGTTCCTCACGACGATCCTGAACCAGTCGTGCTCCCTGATCATCCTACCAACGGGACAGCCACTCGACACCAGGTGAGCACCGTACCCCAGAGACACCTCGACCTCGATCCGATCCCCCCCGATCTCGACACGGACCAGCTCGAACGCCCCTCTCATGGACTCGCCGAAGACCAGGCGGTCCGCCCAGACATCCTCGGCCCAGATGCTCGACGAGGTGACCTCACTACCTGACTCCACCTCGAAGTCGCCGCAGCCCACTCGGTAACTCTTGAGATCATTCATCCGGCATCCTCCTAGCTGGCTAGCTTCCCCGGGGACGACACCAGCCCCCGCTCGACGGCGTCGGCGAACACCTGATCGACGGACCACTCGACTACCCTCTCCGGGTCGCCGGGGCAGTCGTCCTCGGAGCAGATCTCCGAGTGCCTCCTCCTCAGATCGCACACGGGACACACCCCCAGCCCCGCACCTCCTCCCATGGCGTCGTAGATGGCCGTGCACCCGTGGTACACGTACCCCATCACCAGGAGAAGGGGCTCGAACTCCCCGGCCGCCCGCCTCCGGAACGCCTCACCCAGGTCCGCGGACGCTGCGAACCTCGCCAGCCCCCTGGACGCCAGCTCGCTGACCACCTTCTCCCAGTGGGCAGCGCAGATCCTCACGACTTGTCCTCGACGGTTCCCATGAGGATAACGCCCGCCCTCCTGATGATCGACGACGTGTTCCTCAGCACCACTACGATCTTGACCCCGACACCAACCGGCAGGGAAACGATCCTTCCGAAGACGTCAATCATGAAGTCGATTGGCTGGTAGGGATCTCCGATCGGGCCGGTCCTGTAGTTTGACATGATTCCCAGCTCCTTCCCACCGATCACCACCCTGACGACGTCAAAGTGAGGGGCATCCCCCACGACCAACAGCTTCTCCAGGCCGAAGTCCAGAGAGGAAGACATCTCGAACGAGTGCTCGCCTCCGGACTCGACCGCCGCGACATTGTCGCCGATCATGTAGTCCCTGAGCACGACCTACCTCTCCCCCTCGTACCGTCCCGGTCGAGTCCCGTCCGCCGACCATACCACCCGGACCAGGATCTCCCTGGGAGGGTAGCCGTACTTGTCCTCGAAGCCCTCGACGGCCGTCCGGAAACCCACCGCCAGGTTGGCCTGGACCAGGCCGGGAGCCCACGCCCCCCCGAAGTAGGTCCCGATCTGACAGAGCCCCCGGTGCCTCTTGTACCGGGCGGCCATGTCCTCGATCTCGGAGAAGTCCTTGGGTCCGAGGCGAACGCCGAACGAGATCCAGAACTTGCCGCCGAACTCGGGATCCTTGGGGAACACCCTCCACGCGCGGAACACCTCGCTAAGAACAGTGATCATAGTTAGCAGCCCGGACACCCGACGCCACCTGTCCGGAAGCTCGGTCACCCTCAACTCGCCGTCGACCCACCCGTCCTGGTTGACGAACGTCTTCACGCCCGTCGACACCTCCGGCTCGAACACGGAGATGGTCTCCGCCAGGGACACCAGGCGCTCCTGGATCATGGAGTCGGCCATGCCGGAGGCCTCAGACACGCGGACCCTCCTACGCCTAACCGGCTTCTTCGGTGGCTTCTTGACCGGCTTTCTGACCTGCTTCCTGCCCGGCTTCCTGACTGGAGCCTTGACTGGCTTCCTGACCGGCGCCTTGGTCGGCTTCCTGACCGGCGCCTTGGTCGGCTTCCTGACCGGCGCCTTAGTCGGCTTCCTGACCGGCGCCTTGGTCGGCTTCCTGACCGGCGCCTTGGTCGGCTTCCTGACCGGCGCCTTGGTCGGCTTCCTGACCGGCGCCTTAGTCGGCTTCCTGACCGGCGCCTTGGTCGGCTTCCTGACCGGCTCCTTGGTCGGCTTCCTGACCGGCGCCTTGGTCGGCTTCCTGACCGGCGCCTTGGTCGGCTTCCTGACCGGCGCCTTGGTCGGCTTCCTGACCGGCGCCTTGGTCGGCTTCCTGACCGGCGCCTTGGTCGGCTTCCTGACCGGCTCCTTGGTCGGCTTCCTGACCGGCGCCTTGGCCGGCTTCCTGACCGGAGCCTTGGCCGGCTTCCTGACCGGCGCCTTAGCCGGCTTCCTGACCGACTTCCTGACCGGCTTCCTGACCGGCGCCTTGGCCGACTTCCTGACCGGCTTCCTGACCGGCGCCTTGTCCGACTTCCTGGCCGGCTTCCTGACCAGCTCCTTGGCCGACTTCCTGGCCGGAGCCTTGGCCGGCTTCCTGACCGGAGCCTTTACCGACTTCCTGGCCGGAGCCTTAGCCGGCTTCTTGACCGGCGCCTTGGCCGGCTTCTTGACCGGTGCCTTGACCGAAGCCTTGACCGGCTTCTTCTTGAACCTACGAGGTCCTGGTGGATCAGTACTCAGCTCGTCCCGGACCACCTTCTTCCTGGCCATCAATATGTCCTCACTTCCCAGACCAGCGCATTCCGGTCGGGCAGGTCACCGACGCAGCAGTCGAACACCGAGACCTCCAGGACGTGCCCGGGATACTCGTCCAGCAGGACCCTCCAGTCCTCGTACGAGGACGGGGTCATCGCGGACCTCAGGATCGCGTCCGCCCGCAGCCCGCTCGCCTCCTCGGTCCTCTCGGCCATGGAGTCCCTCATGTGCCTTCCCCGGACCGTGCTGTACCGGAAGATCCCCGACGCCACGGAGCCGTCGGCCACAACCCTGACGTCGTTGAGGTACTCACCCTGCACGACCGCGCGGTCCCTCGGAGACGCCTCGTTGAACATGATCTCCCCTGCCGGGACGTCGAGGTCGTAGATCCATTGAGTGTACGTATTGATCGTCCCACTTCGATCCAAATCGTAGGAACACCTCCCCCCTCCGGAGCCCAACTGGCGGAGAACCGTGAGCCCTTCAAATCTGTTGAGGAGGATCACGTCGTTGTGCCACTCCCGATAAGTCCTCCACGCCCTCAGGCGGTTGCCGTAGGCACCCCCCTGCCAGAGGCGGTAGTTCTGCTCCTTGGTCAGCACGGGCGACGACATCGATCTCCTCCTGCTAGGGCTCGAACTTCCGAGGGACGTAATTGTCGGGTTTCACGACGAAGAAGTCCCGGGACCACGCCGGCTCCTCGGCGTTCATCTTCTCGGCGACCGCCTCCGCCTCCTCCTGACTGAGCCCCTCCCTCGCCACCCACTCGCTCCCCCCCGGACCCTCGTCATCAAAGTTGTCCACCCTCACGATCTTCACGACTCTCTCCCTCCCCCCGGCCCTGCTACGGCCTCGGAGACCCAGGCTCTGATGACGGCTCGGAGAAGAAAGGCCGTCATCCTGGGAAGTAGCGACTCGTCCCTCACCGGAGTGACCTGCCCGTTCACGGCGACGGTCCCCGACTCGCCTATCTCCAGGACGTTCTCCCCCACCCTGAACACCAGGGCCTCGGGCATCTCGCCGGCCACCAGGCTGAGGTTCCCGACGGCCTCGTCAACCGACAGCCCGGCCATCCTCCCGGAGAGCCTCACCTCGGCGCTCCCCCTCCTGAGCACCATCTCACCCTCCCGGGCAACCGCCCCCTCCCCGATGGCCAGCCCCGTCAGGGGAAGATCGTCGCATCCGAACTGTATCTTCATGAATCTACCTCCTCGGCAGGTTGTCCTCCCAGCATCTCCCTCGCGACCTCCATCGCCCAAGCGGGGACCTCCGCCAGCGACGGTTCGGGCAGCTTCTCCCCCGCCCTCGGAGTCCTCGACGAGTCGTAGGTGACCTTCGCGCGGACCCGGAAGCGCCGCAGCTGGGCGTCGTCGCCGTTGCGCAGGTAGTACGCCTCCCCGGTCCCCAGGCCGGCTAGAGAGGCCACACACCTGCGCCGGTGCCTCTCGGGGACCCGGTCCACCCTGGAGATCCAGTCGTCGGCCGTCCCTACGTCGCGGGGCTCAACCATCGTCATCCAGAACATGGTGTCCACCTGGGAGAGCACGTTCTTGTTCAGCACCGCGGGTCTCTGCGAGATCATCGTGATCCCCAGCGCCCTGGTCCTGCCGCGCCTCACGAGCCTGTCGACCACCTCTAGCGAATCCTTCTGCCTCGGGCTCGACCCCGACGACCGCTGCGGGGAAAACTCGTCGCACTCATCGAACATCAGGTGGAGGGGACTCCTCTCCGCCCGGGCGAAGATCCTCTCGCCGTAGTCCGCCACGAACCCGTGCTGCTCCCTGGGCAGCATGGCCGACAAGTCCAGCACCGTCGACACGGCCTCGGGACCGGCCGACAGCGCGCTAACCAGCCTGGCGGCCCCGTCGCCGTCGGACGGCAGCAGCGGGTGGTGCCCCGACCTGCCCCCCAGGACCAGCACCGGCCTATCAGAAGGCGAGCCGTCCTGGCGGGCCCCCAGCCCGTAGTACACCCCCATCGGGTCGACCGCCGCGAACGGGACGCGGGCCGCCAGGAGCCCCTCGGCGATCACCTGGCTCAGGTACGTCTTGCCCGCCTTCCGCCTCGCCAGGATGGCGGCGACCGACGTCGAGTACTCGGCAGCCGACAGGACCAGGTCGCCGGCCGGCTCCGACAGAACCACCCGGTCACCCTCGGGAACGGGCGACTCGTCCGCTGCGGGCGGGAGAGCCTCCTCGACGAATGACTCTCCCTCCTCCTCGGCGACCTCCCCGCGCTCGACCTCCTCGGACCTGTAGTCCAGCCCACCGACCACGCTCACCACGGACTGGGAGAGCTCACCCGCGGCCCGGTACCGCATCCTCAGCGAGTTCCCGTCGCGCTCGAAGTACCTGCCCCGGCGGATGAGCTCGCGGACCCCGCGGACCCACTCGCCCCCGGGAAGCAGCTCCTCCAGGCGACGGGCGTCGTGGGGGCGCTCGTCCCGCATCAGCTCGAGGAGGACGTCCTGCACCGTCCTGGGAATCGCATCGCTCACCGGACCGCCCCCCTAACCCCCCAGGGAAAATCCCTCACCACGGCGGACAGGAACCTCCTGACCTCAACGACCGTCCTCGCGTCGTTCCACTCCCGGCACCTGCCGCTGGGGTGAGGGATCCCTACGATAGTAAGGTCCTCACTCACCCGATACCCGAGGTAACAAGACCTCCCCACCCGGACGTATGACGACTCTCCCCCGAACGCCTCCCTCACCCTCCTGCCCAGGAGGAGGAAGTACGGCAATCGACTAAACTCACCCACAAGCCACTCCGCACTGTCGCGAGCCTCCTCCCGGTTCCACCCTCCCGAACACAGGTTGACCCTCTCCAGCCGGGACGCGAAGTTCCTCTCGCTCATTCCCAGTATGTTCATCAGCCGGTTGCCGATGCTCCCCGGCCTCCCCGCGGCCAGAGCCTCCTCCCGGTCATGCCCCTCCGGTACGCACTCCCCCACCACCAGGACCCTCGAACCGAAATCTCCGGATCTCGGACCGACGACGGCCCTCCCGAAGAAGCAGCCCGAACACAGAAATCTCACTCCGTCCCCTGAGAAGACCTCGGACACCTCCTCGTCGCACCCCTCGCAGACGTGATCCTCCCCCATACTGCTCTCCCCGGGTCCCCTGTAGTAGCAGAGAGGATCGCTCACCCCTGAGTCCCTCCCCTGGAGACCAGCGTCCTGCTGACGTAGGTGCCGTCCTCGAACACGACGGCCTCCTGGTGGGGGTGCTGCAGGGCGAACACCGCGACCTGGTCTAGGTGATTGGCCATCACGGTGGATCCCTTGGCCGTCAGGTCCTCCACGCTCTTGACCCACTCGTCAACGAGCATGCGAAGCTCCTTTCCGTCGGACATCACGTAGCAGATGATCTGGAGGCAGGGACAGTAGGTGACCTTCCCAAAAATCTTCTTCTGCTTGCACAGCTCGACAACCTCGGCCTCCGTCTTGCCCCTTATCTCCTCCAGCGCAGACATGTCGTCCTGGTCACCCAGGTCAACCTCCTTGGCGTCCTTCTCGCTCATGGTTCGATCCTCCTCCCTGGAAACTGGGAGACCGGGGGAGATCTGCGACCTCCCCCGGCACCCCCGGACTACCTCTTCTTTCGCGCCTCGCCCGGCCTAGGAGCCCGCGCCCCGGCCTCGAGGAGCACCGACGCGAGCTGGTGGGTCAACCCAGCAGCCCTCTCGCGCCAGTCTTCCGGCTGACCCTCGTCCTTCCGGATCGCCGCCTCCAGCCTGAGCAGGAAGGCGGCGTCCCCGTTGTAGCTGGCGCGGATGTTCACCGGCCGGCCCATGAGTTCCTGGATCTCCCCAGAACCCTAGAAGGTGAGCTGTTCGCCGGAACCGGACAGGTCGGGCTCGGACGCCTTCTTGGGACGGTTGCACTTGGACTGCACGTCCCAGTCCCACATGGTCTTCTTCCCCCCCTTGAGAGAAACCTTGCCGTTGCAGAACATGTAGACCTCGTGCTCGGCCCCCTGGAGGATCTCGTCGCAGAGAGACTTCAAAACCAAGGTCTTCGGACCCTCGTTGACGTTGACGATGTCCCCAATCTCGGCCTCGACCTCCTCCCGTCCCTCCCCGGTGCCCATGTTGACCTTGCAGGGAGACAGCAGCTTCACCTGGAAGAAGTTCGATCGGCCGTCCTTGGCCTTGCTGTTCGTGTCCGGGCGCGAGTAGATCCCCTGCAGGATCCCGTGGACCGTGTTCCCCTCCTCCGCCTTCACCCAGCCGGCGCTCGACACGCTGCCGAGCCGGTGGAAACCTGCGGGTGCCTGCGACGCTGCCTGATCGTTCTGATTGCTCATGCGTTTCTCCAATTCATGAAGTGGGACTGAACCGACCCGACCATCGAGTCGTCGACAAAAATATTCCCGCGCTGAGCGACCGTCAACAACAAAATAAACCGCTCAAATTATTTTCCCGAATAACCGGTCCCGATTAACGAACAAATAGGACTGGCGCCCGTCCGCGGAACCGATCTATCATGACCGGCATGCCCCCCGCCCGACGGGTTCTCAAGACGATCCGCTCGACGTACATCACTCCGAAGACGAGGTCCGGGAAGACCAAGGTGGTAATCGTGAGCGGAAACAGGAGGGTCGAGAAAACCGACAACGACCTATTGGGAGCACTATCCGGAGCCCAACTGAAGATGCTGGGGAGAAGACCCCGGTGATCGTGACCTTCTGGAAGGGAGTCTTCGTGGCGGACTCCAAGCCTGAAGACAGAGTGCGCCTGAAGAGGGCAGGTTTCGAGCTGCACGAACCTACGATGTGCGAAGATCGCCTGAGGTGTCGGGCGTGCAAGGCCAGGATCGGGAGGAGGTACTGGACAACCAGGCTGGAGTCCGCCACCAGAGTCCGCCAGAACTGCAACAAGATCGCCCTGGGTGTCCTCCAGGGACACATCAAGAAGCTGAGGAAGTCCCGGGCTACCACCTCCAATATAGTGATACCCCGTCCCGCAAGTCTGTCGGATGACTACAAGGACTTCCAGAAGGCCGGAGTGGCCTACGCCGTCGAGCGGAAAGACACCCTGATAGCCGACGAGATGGGCCTCGGCAAGACCGTCCAGGCGCTCGGCTTCATCAACTACGTCAGACCCCAAACCGTCCTGGTGGTCTGCCCCGCCAGCCTCATCGAGAACTGGCGCCGGGAGGCCGAGAAGTGGCTCGTCGACGACTACCTCGTGTTCACCCCGAAGAACGGCGGCGACCCAGCCCCCCAGACCGAGGGACGACTGCTGGTCCTCACCAACTACGAGAAGCTGGTCGGCAGGCCACCCAGGAAGACAGGTGGGGAAGCTCCCGACGAGACCGACCGGAACCTCGACAGGTTGTTCTCGGGCAAGGAGGAACCCCGCTCGAAGAGGGGAGAGCCTCCCCCCCTGGTCGACACCCCGTTCTCCGCCAGCCTCAGGCGCCCCTGGGAGACCATCGTCTTCGACGAGGCCCACAACCTCAAGAACCCCGACTCCCTCCGGGGCAGGGCCGTCTTCGGGGAGGACGGACTCTTCCAGAGGGGGCGCAGGAGACTGTTCCTGTCCGGAACCCCGATGGAGAACTACCCCAGGGAGATGTGGCCCATAGCGGCCTCCGTGTGCCCCCAGAAGTTCGGCGACTGGTACGAGTTCGCCAAGCGCTACTGCGGCCTGCACTCCGAGAGGCGCAACGGCCGCAGCGTGGTCGTCACCACCGGGGCCACCCACCTACCCGAGCTCCAGCAGCGCCTGCGGGCGTCCTTCATGGTCCGCCGCCTCAAGGCCGACGTGCTGAAGGAGCTGCCCCCCAAGATCCGCCAGCTCATCGTCCTGGAGTCGGAGGAGTGGAGGTCAGACCCCGCGTACCAGGAGTGGCTAATGCGCCACGAGGGACAATTCGACGCCTCCCTGGCCCGCCTGGAAGCCGCCAGGAGCGAAGCCGAGTACCGGGAGGCCGTCAAGGAGCTGGACGCCGTCACCGGGATAGCCTTCACCGAGATGAGCGCCTACCGGCACAGGGTCGGCCTCGCCAAGCTCCCGGCCTGCCTCCGGTGCGTCGACGAGTTCCTCGAGGGGGGACTCGACAGCATAGTAATCTTCGCCCACCACGCGGACGTCCTGCAGAAGATCCTCGAGCACTACGGACCGGACGCCGCGTTCCTGTCAGGCGAGACGAAGATGTCGGAGAGGGATCCCGTCGTGATGGACTTCCAGAACGGGAAGTACAAGATCATGGTGGCCAGCCTGCGGGCAGCGGGCGTGGGGTTCACCCTCACGCGCTCGTGCACCGCCGCCTTCTTCGAATCCGATTGGAACCCGGCCAAGGTCATGCAGGCCGAGGACCGCATCTGCCGGATCGGGCAGAAGAGGACCACCCACATCATCCAGTTCGCACTTAAGAACAGCATGGACGTGAACATGCTCAAGAAGATCGTCACCAAGCAGAAGGTAATCGACCGGGCCCTCGACTGGCTGCCGGAGTCGGAGCGGATGACACAGACCTAGGAAGCCCCCATGAACAACAAGTGGCTACTATCATCTTCCTCGGACCCCCGAGCCCTAGCCGTGGTCGACGGCCTGGGAACTCACTTCGGACAGGGACCCCACTACTCCAGAAGGACACCCGGATCCCGGACGTTCACCGGAGTGGGACAGGAGGTGGTCCTCATCACCGAGGGACTCGACGCTGTCTGGGCTGTGGTCCGACAGCGCACACCCCACCGCATGGGAACCGGGTGCAGCCGAGGGAGGAAAGGAACAACTGACGAGTCCAGGTACGTCTGGAGAAACATGCTGTTCCGAAACCTGTCCCCCCACCTATCCAGCGACCTCATAAGGTCGGCCCTCATCGCGACGTACATCGAGTGGTCCAGGAAATACGGCTCACTCCCGGAAGAACGACTCCGAACGGAAGTCGACCCGAAGAAGATACGATCGACGAACCCCGGATGCTGCTACCTTAAGGCAGGGTTCCATAACAGAAGGAAGGTGAGGGGCAAGATCTACATGGACGCTCCCTGCCCCAACAACATTATGTTCGGAAACTGCGAGTGCTGCCCGCCTAGGAAGTAATCTCCACCCCGGCACAATGCCCCAACCCCCCACCTCCGCCCCCGACTTCGTGGAGTCCGCCCGCAGGAGACTGGCCAAGCGGCGGGCGGAGCTGCGCCGGGAGATCTCGGAGAGGGGAGGAGCGGACCCAGGCAAGATCCGCTCCGTCCGTGAGCAGGTCGTCGAGCTGGTGCCCCTCGAGCTGGTGGTCAACGACCCCGAGTTCGTCAACCTCCGCCTCGACCCCACCGAGGAGGAGCTGGTCGAGCTGGCCGACAGCATCAAGCACGAGGGCCTCAAGAACCCCGTCCGGCTGATCGAGCTGAAGGACGGGAAGTTCTCCGTCAGGTCGGGCTTCCGCCGCACAGCCGCCGTCCGCCTGCTGGGGTGGGAGGAGGTGCCGGCGATCGTGATGCCGTCCGACACCCCCCTGGTCGACGAGTACTGGGAGAACTTCCTCGAGAACTCGGCCCGCAGCCGCCTGACGACCTACGAGATCGCCCACGCGGCTCGCACCATGCGCGACAAGTTCGAACTGAAGGCTGCCGAGATCGCCGTTCGGGCCGGCTACTCCGAGTCCTACGTATCCAACCTCCTCCGCTGCATCGACCACCTGCCAGGGGAGGTCATCGAGCAGTGGCGCGGCAGGGCCTCGATCCCCGTCGACGAGTACGTCAAGTGGTCCCTCATGCGCCCCGAGGAGGCCGTCGCGGCCATGAGGATCTACCTCGGCCGGCGCCCGTCCCCCGTACCCCCGGGACTAACCAGGAGCGGGAGGAGGAACCTCCTCCGGGCCGCGACCTCGTGGGGACTCAAGCGGATGCAGCGCGTTCGCTTCGCCGTCGAGGCCTGCCGCGACCTGGACGAGGACGCGAGGAGACTGGGACTGCTGATCGTCGACTTCTGCAGCGGGGCCCGCGAGGACGTCCCCGGGGTGTACGATCCCAGGAGGCAGACCAGGGTGTACAAATCGCGTAATTCACCGCAGCGAGAGGACGAGCTGCCCTACGGGGATATTGATAATTATTTGAAGACATGCGACAGTCCGACTCGTGACGAAGGCGAAGCTGGTGCAGACCACCCTGGACCCGAGGCGAACGAAGATCCTCGACCGCCTAGCGAGGGAGGACCGCAGGACCCGATCGGGATACGTGCGAAAGCTGCTCGAGACGCACGTCGACGCCATGAGGGGCCCCGAGATGCTTAGGGCCCTCAGGCCCGCCGGGGACCCCCGATGACCCGCGAGCAGGCAGCCTCGAAGGTGGCCAAGCTCCGGAAACTAGCCGATGGCAGCCCCAACCCCGAGGAGGCCAGCAGCGCACGTCGAAAGGCGGACGAGCTGGCCGCGGAACACGGCCTCACCGAGAACGATCTCCTCGGCGACTCCCTCTCCGGCTGCTACGACGAGCTCGTCGACGAGATGCAGAAGCTTGGTGCCGAGGCCGGACTGCGCGGGACGACCGGGAAAGCCTTCGACGAGATCTTCGCGAGACTGAAGAACCCGACCCCCTCCGAGAAGGTCGGCAGGATCAGGTACATCCGGGACTTCCTGAAGGGCCCCGTGGCCTCCGCGCTCTGCTTCCTGCCGAGCGTCGAGGTGCTGGTCAAGTCCATGCGGGAAACGGTCGACAAGAAGCTGGCTTCGCGAGGGATAGACCCCGAGACCATGAGAGGAAAAGGTAGATGAGCACCGAAGACAAGATCACCGACGAGGAGACGCTGGTCCTCACCAAGAAACTGTGGGCGGCCCTACAGGCCCCCAACTGGGACAGGGAGTCCCTCATCGAGCTGGGGAGGCTGATCTACCTCAAGACACCCATCGAAAAGATCGACGGGAAACTGTTCGACAAGCTAGGACCGTCTATCGTCAGGATCGCAAGGACTCTGGGGTGCTCCATCAGGACCGACCTGTGGACCTCCCCCGAGAAAAAGGAGGAGACCGATGCCCGATAACGTCATCATCCAGATACCCCAGGACACGAGCACCCTCCCCAGGGCAGAACACGGCGACCGGCGCATGGTACGGTTCCTCCCCACCCCCTTCGGGAACCGCCCGGCCATATGGATATCCCCGAAAAACATCATATTCGACGTGGGTAAAGGTCCCGAGAGGTGCCGCCGGTGCCACCTACTGCTGAGCGACGACCCCGAGACCTCGGAGGTGATCCCCATCTACATCCCCACGGAGGCCATCAAGTTGTTCCCGTTCGGCCCTGTGAACTGGTGACATGCCCTCGTCGTACGGCAGGAGACACGATCTCCCCGGATACGACAAGTTCAGGACCGGACTCACCTACCGGGACGTGGTGTCGATGTCCTCCACCTCGAAACGATTCCTGAGTTACGTTGAAGAAAAAGCCAAGTCCGACCCATCGATCCTTCAACTAAAGCCAATCATAGAGGATCTCATCGAGAAGATGTCCCCAATCAGAGACGTCGCCCTGAAGATAAAGAAGCTAAACGAACAACCCAACCCACCGGAGATAAAGAGATGATCATCGGCAGCCTTTTCAACCTGATGACAGACCTGTCAGACATGATCGATCTGTTCGAGGGAGTCGAGACCGTGGAGCAGATGGTGTCCCGCCTGGAGAGACTGAAGAGGGACGGAGCCGACGACCTACTGTCATGCGTCGTCTCGGCCCGGCAGACCCTGGTCGAAACCAGCAACGACACCCTGGAGATGTCCAACAACTCCCCCGACGAAACCGAAACCGACCTCCCGGCAGATCTGGAGAAGGAACTGTCATCCCTGGAAGAGGAGACCCCCGAGCCGGCCATCCCCCCTCCCCCGTCAGGAGAGTAGACGAGGAGGCACCTCGCGTGGTACCATGTACCTGATCCCCGACAGGAGGGTACAGTGGCCGCCCTGGCGTACCGCATCGACAGCAGTCAGACCGATCTGGACACCGCGAGTGCCGTCACGGTCGACTGCCCCGGATGCGACCCCGACAGCCCCACAGCGGTCCCCCGGAAGCAGTGCCCGGTGTGCCGAGGGACCGGCAGATCCCTGGTGTCCCTCGGGGCAGTCGTCAGGGAGATACACCAGGCGATGGTCGAGCCCTCCAAGCAATCAACCCCGGGATTAGACGACGACGAGCTGACGGTCGGCATCTGAAGCGGAGTACCCCCACCATGGTCATACTGCGCGACGCCCTGATAGGGCTGAGCGAACTACCCTCGTCCTGCGCCCAGCTCTTGCTGACGGACCTCCCGTCGGGAGAGACAAGGGCCCCGTTCGACGTACGCCCGGACCTGAGTGAGATGTGGTCCTCATTCTGGAAAATCACGACCCCCAACGGGATAGTGGTCCTGATGGCCTCCTCCCTGACCTTCGCCTCCGACCTGGTGAGATCGCAGCCGGACACCTACCGGTACGACCTGGTCTGGCACAAGAGCCTGGCGACGGGACACCTCAACTCCAGGACCCGACCCCTGAGGGCCCACGAGTTCGTCCTCGTCTTCTCGAAATCGAGCAGTCACACCTACCGACCCCAGATGACGACCGGGGCGTCACCCCTCCACCCCTGCACGAGGACTTCCGGAAGCGAGAACTACGACAGGATCACCAGGATCACCAGCAACCGAGCCGGAGCCACCGATCGTCACCCAACCTCCGTACTGCGGTTCCCGTCGGTCGGCACGTCGGCCCTGGGGAGGACCCACCCCCAGCAGAAACCCGTCCCCCTCCTGGAGTGGCTCATCTCGACGTACAGCATGCCCGGCGACCTGGTCGTCGACCCCTACGCCGGCAGCGGCTCGACGGGCGTCGCCTCCGAGAAGCTAGGTCGCAGGTTCGTAGGATTCGACAGCTGCCCCAGGTTCGGATACCCCACCACCGAGAAGGAAAAAACAGCATGACCACCGAGTACGTAGTCCCCGCCCAGCCCTTCCTCAAGTGGGCCGGCGGCAAGCGGAGGCTCCTCCCCCGAATCCTGACCCACCTCAAGGGATGCACCGGAACCTACCGGGAGCCCTTCCTGGGCGGCGGGGCGGTCTTCTTCGGCCTCAAGGCGATGCCGGACTTCAGGCCCCGCAGGTGCGAGATAGGAGACGCCAACTGGGAGCTCGTCGCGTCCTACCAGGCGCTACGGGACCCCGACAGCCTGAGGGCGGTCATCCAGAGGCTGGAGAAGCACGCCGTCCTGAACAGCGAGGAGTACTACTCGTCGGTCAGGGAGCAGGACCGGGACCCGAGCTTCCCGTCCAGGCCGCTCGACGTCGTCGCCGCTCGCATGGTCTACCTGAACCACACCTGCTTCAACGGGCTCTACCGGGTCAACAAGAAGGGTCAGTTCAACGTCTCGTGGGGCAAGTACAAGGAGCCCCACATCTGCGATCCCGAGAACCTCGCCCTGGTGTCCAGGGCCCTGAGGGGAGTATCCGTCAGATGCCTGAACTACGAGAAGGTCTTCGACGAGATGACGAGGGAGGCGTCATCGCCAGACGACCTGGCCTACCTCGACCCCCCCTACGTGCCGGTCAAGCTAGACTCCTTCACCCAGTTCACACCCGACGGGTTCTCGGACAAGGACCACGAGGAGATGGCCCGACGGTGCGGCGAGCTGGACGACGTCGGGCAGCGGTTCCTGATGTCCAACTCCGACTGCCCCCGGACCAGGGAGCTCTACAAGAGATTCAAGATCGAGGAGATAGAGTCCAGGCACCCCGTCAGCTGCGACGGGTTCAGCCGCGAGAAGATCACCGAGCTGCTGATCAGGAACTACTGACCATACCGATCGACACTCTCAGATACTGAACCCCAGAACTGATCAGGAAACTCTGCGATCAGCCCTCCTCGTCGACAGGTTCGTCTACGACGTCTTCATACCTTCCGGCCTTACCCAGTACCTCGGGTTCGTACAGGCTCTCTACGACGTCAACGCACTCGTCACATACACGATTGAGTTCGATACCCTTGGCGTCCAGCAACCACCACGAATTCTGCTTGGTATGCGTCTGCTTGTGCCGGTACAGATTTTCACGAGTAACCATGATCCGCTCCTTCTCCTCAACTGCACCGTCCTCTCCTCGGAATGGGCCTTCACGACCATCTCCCCGCCGCCCGAGACGGACGAACGTAATACATGACGGTCCCGGTACCCGAAGGCCCAACCCTCTCCATCTCCAGGCAAGAGTTGAACCTCAAAAAATCGTCGATGGTCTCCTTGATATAACGAACCTCGGGAACCAACACGATCGAGTCACTGACTCCCACCACCTCGTGCTCGTAAAGGCACCTCCCCTCGGTGTCCCTGTCTAGCATCCTCAGCAGGACGTCCAGATCTCGGAGGTAGAGGGAAAATTCATTTCCTCTCCCAACCGGCCTTCTCGAGGAGACTCTCACCGTAGCTGAGGATCGTGAAACCGACGTTGGTCCCCACCAGCCTTACACTAACCTCGGCCTCCTCCCCCGCGAGGAACATCCACACCACCTCGTACACCTCGAAGACCACCCTCCCCGGACCAGCCTCGACGGCTACTCCGTCCCCCCTCCTCGGTACCTGATCCATGGACCGGCAGTGAAACCACCAGGCGTCCTTGCCCTTAAACTCGAACTTGACCCTCATCTTCCTCTCCTTCCTAGAACCACCTGAGTATTTGGAATCCAGCGAAGCGATCGGGTCTTGCCCTGCGATGGTCACCTTCACGGAGTCCTCAGCGCTCGCCGCGCTGACCACCTGAACAGATGCGCCACTAGAGCACGCCGCCTCTGGCCTTCGCGCCACCTGCCAGGTTCCATAGAAAATGTGGGCCCAGACGATAAGTGCCACTGTCCCGACGCTGACCTGCGCTACCGTTGTCAATGTCACATGCTTCCCTACGACCAGAATCACAGCTACACAGATCACGCACCCAAGACCGCCCAAGATAGCCATGAGCCATGCTTCCGTCAGAGACCCCCTCTTAGAGGCCACAATGATCAACCCTCCCATGCCCGTCCTTGCCCTCAAACGTGAACTTGACCCTCATCTTCCTCTCCTTCCTAGAACCACCTGAGTATAGTGAACAGGACCAGTCCCAAAAACACCGACAGCAGCAGCCCCTCGTGCCACCTCGGATCGGAACACGATCGGCAGATGGGTGACGGATCCCTCAACCAACCCGAGGAACGCTCCAGCCGACCACACGATCGACACTGGTAGACGTAGACGACCTCAGAGCTTGGTCGCACCGACGACCGAGGCGATGGTAGTAGCATCAGGACCTCCCTCCTTCGACTTGACTTGCCTCACGTAGGCGACAAGGATCCTCGCCGCCCATATCGAGTAAGGCAGACCCTCCTTCTTGGCCTGCTCCTTCAGCTCGGCATAGACATCGTCCGTCATGTAAACGTGCGACGTGATTATCCTCTGACCCGGATCGGGCAGCGGCTTGCGCCCCGCCGATCCATTTTTCGACTTCTTCTTCACCTACTCCTCCTCTTTGGTTGTTACCGATCCTCGACAAAAACATGCTGCACCAACGGCGACCCCCCGTCAGCAGCCTGGACGGTGCCGACGAACCTGGCACCCTCCTCATAACCCCGAGCCCAGGCGCCCGTCCCGTACACCCAGACCCTCATGTCCATTCCGACGTCCGCGACGTCTGTCTCCACCATCACGTACAGGAAGATTCCACAACTCTGCATCAGAACTGACAGCACCTTGGACCCTCGGGGAACCCTCACCTTCTGCTGCTCGCAGTCCTGCAAGAGGTACTTCCAAACCGCCTTCACTTCACACCCCAACGCGATATGTCCAGCATCGAAAACAGCGCCAGCCCCACGAACACCACCACTACGCCCACCCCCACCCAGAACCCGATCACCTGGACCTCCCGGACAACACGTCGGCCAACAGAGCCTCGAGGGCTGACCGCGACCACTCAACCGGAGGCCGCGACGCCCTCTCGAGAACTAGCTGCCTCTCGCACTCTCTCATAATCTCCTCGTCGGTGGGAGTCTTGGTCTTGACGGCGTCGATCAGGTCGGACCTCATGCTGATACCTCCGCGGTAGTCGTCAATCTATCAAGTCCCTACCAGAACGTCCAGCCCCATCGCGCGCAGCTTGGCGGCACGCAGCTGCCGGTCCGGGCGCCCACCCAGCCGGGATACCAAGATGGACCCCAGCAGTCGAGCCCTGGCATCCGGATGCTCGGCGTGCAGGACGCCCAGAGCACAGACCTCGGTGGCCGCGACGGCCTCGACCGTAGTTCCGTCGCCCAGCCGGAAGACGTACCTCCTGGGAGAATCAGACATCAGGTAGGCGATCTCCTCCTGGCGCCTCCTCTCGCCGACCGGCGGCGACCACCCCGAGCAGCTGAGCAGCAGGCGGTCGTACTCGGTCAGCACGGCCGCTCCTCCACCTTGCCTACCAGACGAGCCACCCCGACCACCTCAAGCCCGTGCATGACCAGATTCCAATCGCGGAAACCGGGCCTCAGCGTATCCCCCTCTCGAACCGGACAGCGAACCTCGATCCTCGTCCACGTCCTGACGGTCCTCCCGCTGATCGTCTTCGGATGGGAAACCGCGTAGAACTCACCTCTCTCCTTCACGATGGGCAGCTCCAGCATGGTCCTACTCCATCAGCTCGTTCCAGCGACCGATCACCATCGACACTGCGATCCTCCCCTCAGCTACCAACCTATACACCGCGGCCCTGCGAGTCCACCTGTCGAATGCCCTGATGCGCGCTAGTGGGTTCATGTCCGTCTCCTTGTTCCACTCTGTGCCTAGTCCTCGATCGCTCTCAATGGCTGGGTCTCGTCGAGTCCCCTCTGGTACATGTCCAGGTCCACGTCCGTGATCTCGCACTCAGGCGCCGCCGCCCTGTCCTCCTCCGTCTGGTGCATCGACGACGCGTAGACCAGCTCGTACATCCTTACCACCGGGATCCTCACCGTGTTGTGCTCGCTGCGTGCCATGATTCTATTGTGACTCCAAACCACCTCAGAATCTAGAAAATTCGAACAACAAAATAACTGAACAGATGGTCAGTGCCGCTAAGGAAGATCCTGGACAAGCTCGTCAACCTCCGCTTCGAGCCGGACCGAGCTGCAACACGAGGTGAGTCGGATGGTTAGATAAAGAAAAAGGCGACCTGCGTCAACAGATCGCCTTTTCGGGACTCCCGACGGAATCCGGGCCTCAGAACTCGGGTATCCTGCCATATCGGCCGTCCCAGCGCAACGCCTCGGTGGGAGAGCCGCCCAGAGCCGCCCACCAGGGAAGTGTTCCACGGCCCCCGCTATCGAAGCGTTCACTTCCCGCGACTGCTGCGGATGATACTGAGCGAGAAATTGTCCACCACCACCAGCCCGCTCACCTCCTCACCCGTCTCCACGCAGCGAGCGTACCCGATCACGACTACGGATCCCCCCTCCGGAGTGACGCCCCAGTCTCCCCCCTCCGAGGCTGCTTGGAAGTCAAAACTCAAGGCGAACTGGGACTCCGCACCCCTGATCTCGCCACCCGCGACCCAAGTGCGGGGCTCGTCCGACCGAATATAGGCCTCCCTCGCCTCCGCGTTCTCAATCAGAGCAGCCACGTACCTGGGATCGTCTCCCGCCATCGAGTCGTCCAGGTCCATCTCCTTCAGCTGATTAGCTACCGCCAAAAACCGATCTCTATATGGGGTCACAATTGATGTCGTCATGATCATGTCCTCCGTGGTGTCCGTCTCTCTGATCTGACTCCAGACTACTCCCCCACCACTCCACAATCTAGGAAATTCGACCAGCGAAACAACTGAACACCCAGACAGTACCGCCGCCGAGCCGCCGAGCCGCCGAGCCGCCGAGCCGCCGAGCCGCCGAGCCGCCGAGCCCGACCCCCGACCCCCGACCCCCGACCCCCGGAAAGTGAAACGGCCTCCCCCAGCACCATGCCGGAGGAGGCCGTCCCGCGGAGCGAAACACGCGGGGGAAACGATAGCAAGGAAGCGGAACGCGGGTCAAGGCCCCCAGTGCCGGTCCGAGGTAGGCCGGTGCCGGTATGATGGAACACTGCGGCGGTTGCTCGGCTCCCCTTTGCAAAAGCCGTACCCTATGAATTACGTGTGCTACTTATCATGCATAAAACATTCCATGTAAGTTGCATGTACCCTCCGCCATGCATAAAACATTCCATGTTAGTTGCATGTCCCCTCCCCTTTGCAAGCGCCATGCCAGAATGAGACCTAACCCCAGACCTTCTTCACACCCACTCCGTCCGCTATCCCCCCACCTGAGCTCCGCTCCCCTCCAGCCCTCGCCTGAGCTCCGCTCCCCTCCAGCCCTCGCCTAAGCCCCGCTCCCCTACCATGCCCCCTACCCCCTCCCCA
>Ga0210136_1000001_pt1 | contig 60919 bp, 93 predicted proteins | sample WestPond_Cattail_3_FD_185583 | JGI IMG/M metagenome (GOLD analysis project Ga0210136, IMG submission 185583) | Wetland microbial communities from the San Francisco Bay, California, USA, that impact long-term carbon sequestration -... | ecosystem: Environmental > Terrestrial > Soil > Wetlands ... | reverse complement strand
ACACTTGGTTCGGTCCGTGGTTTCATTGGTGACAGGAGGACAGCGATGAAGACTACTAGTGACAGCAAGGTGTTGGTGGACCACCTAGGTTACGCTCGCCACGTCAGCTGCGAGAAGGGGCACGCGGGCAACCGTCGGTACGTCCGGGCCCTGTCCGGCTGGTGGCAGTGCCAGGGGTGCAACGACTTCGTGGCGGCGGGCGTCCTGCTCGAGCGCCAGGGCCGCTCGTACGCGGTGGACGGTCACTGCGACCTTGACTTTGGCCAGGCGTGTGGGACGGCTGCCGCTCTCTCCGTGGTCAGCGGGAAGACCGTCTGCGTGGAGACGCGCTCGTGCGGGAGGATCGTCGAGCGGCTCTACGTTTCCACCACAACATCGGTTAGCATTTGAATTAGGAGGACATCAGATGCCGACTCAAATCGAATTCAACCTACCGGTTCGTCCCTATTCCCCCATCGACGCTCGCAATCGGATGTCGGCTGCTCTCGGAAGTCCGCGAATGGCGTCGCTAACGCATTACGCAGACTATAACGGACATCACGTCACGCTGGCTTGGAACAATTACAAAGGCTACTACGTAGCAGAGTATTTCTGGGCCGGACGCGTGGTGTTGGCTCGCGGTTCCTTCGCCGATTGCTTACGCGCTGTCCTCCAAGAGTACGAACGTGGTGCGCTCGGAGCTTCGGCGTCCATCGGGCCACGAGCGGACGATACCGACGCGATATCTCTGGCACTTGCAACACCCGGAGTCGTTGAAGGCTCCCTCTGGGAAACAAACCCTGACGGCGGCAGGCAGCTCTCGCGAGGCTCGTGGTGGACGTGGCGGCATCAGGTGGCGAGCGAGTCAGCGAAGGACATGGCCAATTCTCGTGCGATGAAAATTCTCTTCGATTGGGATCTTTGCCAAGCGTCAAATACGCGTGAGGAGTACGAACAGGCGTTGAAGGCGAAGCACGGGCGAGTGTACGCGTGAAAAATCTTCCTTTCCCGAAGAGTCTCTTGGAGTTCCAGAATCTTAGTGGTCGTCAAACGGATAGGCATGGAAGGAACAATCTATTTAGTGTTTGACACTTAGTTCATGGCGTGTTTTAATGGTGACTATGGTGGTCACTACGAAATGGTTGACGTGAGAAAACATCGACTGACCGGGGTGAAGCGATCGGGGTTTAACAGGGGGCAGGGTTACTGCTCCGTCTGCGGGATGCGCTCGTGACGGTGAGGCCGAAGAAGACGGCCCTGCGGGCCCTGGGCGAGATGTGCGCGGCCGGGGGCTACCTGGTAGAGGTCGTGAGGAACTACTGGGAGCTCCCCGTGCACCTCTGCAGGTTGAACCTGGAGGGGGTGTTCGATCGGAGCAACACGTTCTTGACCCGGGCGATCGACCAGCTGCAGAGGGGAGGTCTCGTGGAGGAGGTCCGGGTCAGGCTGTTCGGGAAGGAGCTGACGGCCGTCAGGGTTACTCAGCTCGGTCGTGAGGTGGGCGAGGCGTGCAAGGACGGGTGGTTCCATCGCGAGGGCACGCTGCGAGTTTTGTCGATGGGTGGGGTGGAGGCGGTGGGGCTCGACGGATCCTTCGAGGTCGTACAAACACAGGAGGCTCAAAATGTTCGAGGTGTTTAACCAGCTCAAGAGGGTGGTCTTAGGGCGACTGGTCGTCTCGGTCCCAGCCGACGTCGCGGAGTGCGAGTTCGACTGTCGGGAGACGGTGTGCTCGAGGGAGAGGTGGGAGGCCTGCGGGAGGAGGAGGGCGACGAAGGAGCAGGTCGAGGGCGTTTTCCCGTGCGGTCGGTAGACTGCACGTTCCCCGACTGCCCGGCGAGCGCCGTCAGGTCGCCGTGGGAGGAGGACGAGCTCTACCCTCACCTCTTGCCCGGGAGGCTCGGGCAGTGCACGAGGCTGCAGGTGCCGCGAAGGTCGCTCGACTTCGCCTACTCCACGATGCCGGTGCCTCGGAGGGACAGCTTCGACGTTGCTCACCACGCGGTGGTGGTGCTGACGGCCCGGAGGCCCGAGGCGACCTTGGGGGCCACGCTTTCGTCGCTCGTGCGGGGAGGGGCGGACGGGTGGGACGGTCCTAGGTGGGTGTTCGTCGACGGGCTGGCGGACGTCGACGTCGCCGAGGTCTGGTCCGGGTGGAGCATCCGAGGTCGGATGCTGTCGGCGGGGTCCTCCAGGGCCTTCGTCGAGCTCTTGAGAGGGGCGGTGTCGGTGGATCCTGACCTCGAGGTCGTCACCTACGTAGAGGACGACGTGGAGGTGTGCGCCAACTTCTTCGGGTACCTGAGGACGGTCCAGGTGCCGGCTGACGTTTCCTTCGTCTCGTGGTTCACGTACGACTACGACTGGTCGAGCCAGAGGAGGTACGCGGGGCCCCACCCGTCGGAGGCGAGGCTCCCCGTGCTCGCCTGCAGGACGTCGAGGTTCTTCGTCCTGGCCCAGGCGCTCACCGTCCCCCGGAGGACGATCGACCGTCTGCTCAACTGTCCCATGGTGGGCGGGGACCGTTGGCCGAGCCGGGACGGACAGGACCTGATGATGGGGTGGGCGCTGGGCGACTCCCTGTACGCGGTCCACTTCCCCGTGCTCGTGCAGCACGTGGGAGGTGCCAACTCGGCGGTCAAGTTGGCGGGGGGGAGGGCGTGCGAGGGGGTCTACCCGGACCCTCAGGACGGCGACAGGAGGTCTCCGTACTACGTGGGGGAGGACTTTGACGCTCTTTCCTTGTTGGAAAAAGGTCGTTAGGTGAGTTTTTTAGGGGGTTAGGACTTGTCTAAGTCGAAGAGGAAGTGTGATTACCAGGGGTACGAGTTCGGGGCTCGGTACTTGGACTCGGTCTGCGTCGACGGTGTTTTGTACGACGCCGACGACTGCGACGACGACGGGAACCTGCGCGAGCCTGCGATCCTCAAGTCTTGTCCGAAGTGTCGGCAGACCGAGGCGATGGACGAGTACCTGGAGGGTTTTTTTGGGGGTGATTCGCTGGTTAAAAAACCGTCCTACCTTGCCTGGCACCTGGTGATGGACGTCCGGAGGAACCGAGGGCTCGGCAGCGTCACTTTTAGGCAGTACGAGAGGCACGTCGAGATAGTGCACGCGAGGCGAAACAGACCTTGGAAGGAGAAGAAGCGTGGACGAGGCGTCTAGGCAGACGGGATCCTACTACGACGAGGTCGGCTGGCAGGTGGCAGGCGACGGGAGGACGGTCGACCGATCGACGTGGGTCGACGACCGGGAGTGCGCCAGGGACTACCTGGACAGGTACTACGCCAGGTTGAGGGAGCACGTTCCTCGAGCCGGATCGGACATGCTCGACGTGGGGTGCGGGCCGCTCGAGGATCCACGCTACGTCGCCCTCTCGGAGGGGTACGAGCGGCGCCACTGCGTCGACTTGTCGAGCGTCGCCCTGGAGGCGGCGCGGGCGAAGATCGGGGGGAGGGGCGTCTACCACCGGGGAGACTTCCTCGACCTGGACTTTTCGACCAACACCTTCGACTGCGTCCTCTGCTCGCACAGCCTCTACCACGTGGGCGAGGATCGTCAGGAGGCGGTGGTCCGCAAGATGTTGGACGTGGCGAGGCCGGGGGCTCCGGTGGTGGTGGCCTACAAGCACGACCTGTCGTTGCTCGACGCGATCACGCCGGTCGCAGAGTTCTTGGAGCGGATCAGGGGGCCGGGGCCGGAGGCGCAGCCCGATCGCAGACCGTACGCTCACCTGCAGAGTCGCGGGTGGTGGGCCAGGTTCGCAACGCAGGCCAACGTCGACATTCTCCCTCTGCAGACGTTCGACGTGGAGGAGCAGCGCCGTATCTTCACCGACGACGAGGTGGGAAGGGCGGGCTTGGCCACGCTCGCCGGCCTCGAGGATCGGTACCCGGACTTCTTCAGTCGGTTGGGGAGGTACTGCCTGATCTGCTTGATGAAGGACTAAGGCAGCCGTGCTGGGATCTCTCTTCCTTCGACAGGGGTCGGGGAAGCGTCGCCGACAAGCACCGGTTGGAGTGGCCGACGGCGCACAGTCGCCTGCAGTCATGCATCCTGGGTCGGTTGTCGTTCTGCAGCCAGAACGCCTCGAGGTCGCCTGCCCTCGTCCACGTCGCTGGCGGGAAGGCGTGGAAGGCGTAGCAGTGCGACACCTCACCGTACAGGCCGACGACGAGGTTCCTCGAGGAGCAGTCGCAGATCTGCGAGCTCGTGCGCATCTCCCGGTCCCACCCTAGCTCGAGGAGGTCCTTGCCCTGCAGGTCGGCGTAGTACCCGCACAGCTGGGCGACCCAGGCCGGGTTCAGCCGGAGGTCGAACTCGGCGTCGCACCCGGCCAGCGTGGTCCGGAGCTTCTCGACGTTGATCTGCGAGCGGGAGGCGAAGAAGTCGTCGGAGGGCGCGGGGCCCGACCTGACGCCGAACGACGGCTGGAGGGCGTTAACCTTGAGCTTGTCGGCTCCCAGCTCGACCAGGGCGAGGCGGTAGAGCTCGCGGAGGTGGTCGGAGGTGTCGCTGGTCAGGAGGACCATGACGTTCACCCGGGAGCCGGAGAGGCCGAGGTCTCGCCTGGCGTTGGCCAGGAGCCGGACGGCCGAGCAGGCGACCTCGTAGGAGCCGACCCTGCCCCGGATCGTGTCGTGCACCTCCGGGAGGTGGCTGTCGAGCGACACGGTGACCTCGTGGGGGCCCCGGGCGAGGAGGTCGGCGGCCTGCTCGTGGGTTCTGACTCCGTACCCGTTGGTGGCGCAGAGGACGCGCAGTCCTCGAGAGCGGGCGGCCTGGCAGAAGCCCACGAACCTGTCGTACTCCAGCATCGGCTCGCCGCCGCAGATCACGACCTTCCCGGCCGGGTTCAGGGAGGCGAACTCCCCGACGATCTCGGAGATCGTCTCGACGGACAGTCGCCGCGGGTCGTGCCGCGTACTGGACGTCCAGAAGTGGCAGTGGAGGCAGCGGAGGTTGCACTCGCTGGCCGCGTGCAGGAACAGGAACCGAGGGGGGTTCATCGCCTCCTCCGGGTGAAGACGTGGTCGTGGAATTCGCACTGGTAGAGGATGCGCTCCGCGATCCTTCGCGCGCTCGCCAGGGTTCCTCCGGGGAGCTCTCCGGTGAGCTTCCCGGCGATGAGGTCTCTCCTGTAGTCCTCGTCGCCGGCCGGAAGCGATATGTTGATCGCCACCCCGGAGGGGAGCCTTACGAGGTCCTCGTCTGCGAACGCCGCCTTCCACTCCTTCACGATGTAAACTTGGTCTCCGTAGCCGGCGCGCAGGAGATCCTTGGTGGTGTAGAGCATCTCGTTGACCGCCGCCTCGACTCCGCCACCCTGGTCGAGGTAGTCGTCGAACACCATGACCCCTCCCGGCAGGAGGGCGTCGTACAGGTGCTCGATGCAGGCCTTCGTCCCGTTGTACATGTCGCAGTCGACGTGGGCGACGCAGACGGGGCGAGGGTACTTTCCCAGCATCGTGTCGGAGAACCACCCTGGCACGACGTCGACGGTGTCCTCGACCCCTTGCTCCCTCAGGGTGTTCCGCAGGGCCTCCTCCGAGTGGACCATGTGGCCGGGTCGGTAGTGCTCCGTCTCGACGGGCGAGCGGTCGTCCGGGAGGCCCTGGAAGCTGTCGTAGGCGGCGACCCGTCGTCCTTGGGGGAGGAGGACCTTGGCCATCATGACGACGATCCCTCCCCGGAAGACGCCGCACTCGACGGCGTCACCGTTCGGCGAGGTCATCGATTCGTATATGAGCTTGGCCTTGTACCGGTGGAGGAGGGTGAGGGGGGACACCGTGGGCCACAGCTCGTCGAAGGATGGGGTCATCGGTGGACGGTACCACGGCCGGTCAGGTTGTGTCAATCGCCGTGTTTTGCGACCAACCCACACAACAAAAAATTAATGTTTGACACTTGGTTCGGGTCCTGTTATTTTTCAGGAGTCGACTGACTGACAACTACGGAGGCAGACACGATGAAGACCGAGACGACCGACAGGGTGTACGACAGCATCGAGGAGGCTCTCAAGGCGGCGGCGGCGGGACCGACCAGGCTGGAGAGCCTCGTGGCGGAGGTGGGCTGGGGGGTGGTCGAGGTGCTGCGCGTGCTGGAGCTCAGGCGATCGTCTCCCGGACCGTGGCTCGACGCCTTGGTCGACGACTGCCTGGTGAGGCTGCGGGACCAGGTCGGCGACGCCAGGGGGGAGTACAGGGACGCGAGGGGCTCGGAGAGGATGGTCGGGGTCAAGATGCCCCTCTGGGAGGCCGAGTCGGCGACCATAGTTGAGACGATCGACGTCGACGTGGACTTCGACCTGTGGCGGTCGGCGATCGACACGATGGTCGAGTGCTCCCTCGGCGATAAGGTCACCCGGGAGCTCCCGGCGGTCACGGAGGCGGCGTGAGCTCCCGAGGTTTCTACCACCTGCGACTGGCGAGGCCGGCGGGCGACTTCAGGCCCGCGGGGGACGCCAGGTTGGAGGAGGTTCGTGGGGAGGCCGTCGGGGCGGTGGGAGAGGAGGAGAGGGCCAGGATAGCGAGGGAGACCCTCGTCGAGATCGAGGACGGGGCTGGCCTGCTGAAGGAGCTCGGCATGGAGGACGTCAAGCTCGAGTGGCTGCGCCAGGTCGGCAGGAGGAGGGTCGTCGAGATGATGGTCGGTCGGCTGGCCGACAGGAAGATCACGGTCCGCCAGGTGGGCAGGTTCTGGAGGGTCCTGGCCCCCCTGTTCAGGGTTTCTCCCAGGTGAAGCACTGGTGTCTGACCGACGCTCCGGGGAGGAGCTCGGTCACGGCCCTCACGACCCCGGGGTACTTGGCCGGCTCGTAGTCGTGGCCCGCCAGGATCCCGCCGACCCGGATCTTCGGGAGGTAGGCCTCGATGATCTGGCGGGTGTCCTCGTAGGTGTGGAGGGCGTCAACGAAGGCGAGGTCGATGGACGCGTCGGGGTAGGCCTGGGCCCGGTCCTGCCCGGTTGAGCACACGACGTTGACGTGCTCGGTCGTCTGGGTCAGCCAGATCATGAGCTGTGCTATCGCGAGCTGTCCCCGGTGGCCGACCTCCTTGACGACCTGGTTGGTTACCGACTGATCTCGGTCCGGGTTGTTCTGGTCGATCTCGAGGAAGTGTGAGAAGGCGTGTTCGTTGCTGAGGCGGAAGGCGTCGACGGCGTCGAAGGCGATCCTCTTCCCTGAGTCCCGGATCTGCGAGGCCAGGAAGGTGGTAGACCTCCCGAAGAGGATCCCGATCTCGACGAACCTGTGCTGGCGGTCTGGTTTCGCGGGGACGCGGTCGACGGCCTCCTGGTAGATGGTCCTGTAGGTGTCGTCGAACCAGCCGGGCACTTGTCTCCACGTCGTCATCTGTTGCTCCTATTACGGTCGTCTACGGCCTCCAGGATCTTGGCCAAGATCTTGGTCTCGATCTGCCTCACCCGCTCGCGCGTGATGCCTAGTATTCTCCCTATGCGCTCGAGGGTCTGAGGTCCCGAGGCGGCCACGTCCAGGCTGCAGCTCTCGTCCTCGGGCACCTCGTCCGGCTCCAGCCCCGGGCGAGCGACGATCACTCGAGCCGCCGTGACGGTGAGGTACGTGTTGTGCGAGCAGCTCACGTACGGGCACGGTCGTGGGGTTGACCGGCAGTCGATCCGGCGGATCGGGAAGGATGTTCGGGGAGTTCTCACGGTTGTGTCAGTCGGGGGCGCAGTCCCTCATCGTACCAGTTCGACGACCATCTGTGAACGGCGCACGTTTCGGGGGGCAGGGGATCCCGCCGGAGGCTCCGACGACCTCCGAGAGCGTACCTGTCCCACGGGACGGGGTAGAACACCCTCGGGTCGAAGAGCTTCACGTCCGGGTACTTGCCGACGACTTCGGTCACGAAGGGGAAGGCCAGCGACAGTTGGGCCTTCGGGTCGGCGAGGGGGATCCTCCGGACGAGCTCGACGAGGAAGGGGTGGTGTGGGGTAGATCCCATGATGGAGCACCCGACCTCGAGCTTGATCTTTCCGGACGGGTCGGAGTCCGACCACCCGTACCTGGTCTCGACGAGCCCGGCGAAGGCCAGGACGCCGTCGAGGATAGGGTCCAGTGGCTTGACCGGCTCGAAGTCGGTGTCGAGGTACACACCCCCCAGCTGCTCGAGGATCTCGTATCGCCACACGTCTGACCGCTTGGCGTAGGTGGGGCAGCTGGCCAGGTAGTTCGGGCGTCGGCACTCGACGATCTGTCCTCGAGGAGAGACGAGCATGTGCTTCGGGAGGTCGTCGTGCTCAGTCCACGTGTGGATCTGCCACCCGGGGTGCAGGTCGGACCACTTCTTCTGCCACCCTTCCATGAGGGGAGGCATCTTGTTTTTTCCTAGCCACACGTAGTGGAGCGTCTTCGGGATCTTCATCTTTCGCCTCTTCGGGTGAGCGAGTCGGCGGGCAGCAGGGCTTTCGGGTTGCACACGACCTCCTGGTCGGTGTACGCCGGGTTGAAGCTGTCCCTGACGATCCACGACTGCTTGAGAAGCGGGTGGTCCAGCATCTGGCGGAACTCTTGGTACCGGGGGTGGGACGGCAGGTGGACGGCCCTGCCGGCGTAGTCCTCGCGGGAGTAGGTGCCCCAGTTGCGCAGCGCCGTCACGCTGGTCCAGGAGGCCCGGTGGTTGCGAGCCAGTCGCAGGAACGGGACGAGCTCCCGGAAGTTGTTCGCCTGGACGGTGAAGAAGAAGCCCAGCTTCAGGTCGGGGTTCGTGGTCGTCTGGAGGTGGTTGACGAGGTCGACGTTGCGCCAGAGCCGGTCCCACGAAGCCCGGCGGTTCGTCCGGTAGGTCTCGGGGGTGGCGGCGTCCACCGATATGCCCACCTCGGCGACCTTGGCGTTGTTAGGACCCATGGCTTCCCAGTGGTCTCGGTCGAGCAGGAGTCCGTTCGTGTGTAGGAAGAGGTCTAGGTTGGGGTTCTGGGGGATCTCGTGCAGGTGCTGCAGGAGGTCCCAGTACACGGGGCTGGCGAACGGGTCGCCGGCCCCCGTCACGTAGAGGCGGCGCGTCCTCAGCAGGACGCGGCTCGCGAGGACCTTCGAGTGGATGGCCCTAACCTTCTCGAGGTCGACGAACGAGGAGGAGTGGGCGACGCGGCAGCTCGGGCAGGTGAGGTTGCACGTCTGGTCGTAGTCGAGCTTGAGCACGTGTATCCAGGAGGTGTCGACGTCGATCGGCATCTTCTCGACGACGGGGCCTCCTGGGCCCGGCAGGTACGGGCAGGCCGTGCAGTGGTCGAAGGTCCCGCGACACACTGAGGCCCTGATGTCCCTGGCGGCTCGGCCAAGCCACACGCTGTTCAGGTCGTCCGAGAGCACGTTGCCTATGGGCTTGGGGAGCCACCCCTCGCAGCAGCAGTAGACGCTCCCGTCGGACTTGATCTCCATCCTGGTGAAGGGGTGCGGGCAGTACACGTCAGATCCTCCTCTTGGTCAATATCAGCTGGAAGGCTTTTTGGACGACGTCGAACTGTCCTTCCGTTCGGGACATGAACTCGTCGAGAGCTACCTTGGCCCCCGGGTCGACGGTGCTGTCGTAGTCGTCGAAGACGACGATCCCTCCCGGCCTCAGGAGATCCCAGGCCAGGGAGGCCTCGGCCCGGACGGCCTTCTCGCCGTGGTCGCTGTCGAGGTAGATCCCGTCGAACCGCAGGTTCATGATCTTGAGGCTGGGCATCACGTCCTGGCCGCGACCCTTCAGCTTCAGGCACGGCTTCAGGTGCATGTTGGCGTCGAACGTCCTCTCGTATTCGTGGTTGCCACCCCAAGAGTCGAACTTAGGAGAGCGAGGGTCGAAGGTGTCGACGCAGACGATGATCGGCTGGTTGCCCTGCAGGACGTTCTCTACGGTCCACAGGGCCGACTGACCCTCGTAGGATCCCACCTCGAGCCACCAGGTGCTGTGGTCGGTAGGGATCCTGGGCACGACGTGGACGAGCCAGTCGGCGACGTGGTTGCGGAAGAAGTCTCGGGTGAAGGTCGGCATCAGAACCCAGTGCGTGGGAGGCCGGTCAGTCTCATGACGGCTTGGATCGGCATCAGCAGGTTCGACAGCCTCTGGAGGGACTGTCGCCTCCGCTCTGCCCAGAAAGCGTCGTGGTCGAACCTGATCTTCCAGTACCACCACGGGATGTTGTTGACACGGTGCTCGCTCACTTGAACCTGATCCTGTGGGCGAAGACCCACTCCTTGGCCACCCGGGCCACGTGCCGTCTGGAGTCGTCACCGGCCTCGAGGCGGACGGCTGCCTCGGCGCCGTTCCGCGAAACGGCGCAGGCGATCGTTGACCTCATGAGGAGGCGGGAGATCGAGACGAGGCAGTCGTGGGCGTCGGGGCGCTCGAGGCAGCGGAGGGTCGGAGCGAGGGCGGACGACATCTCGTCCACGACCTCGGCGTCTCGGCAGTCGGCCTCGAGGTCGGCGAACGGGTCGGCCGCCGGCCTCGGGGTCGGCGGTTCGGGCCTGAGGGGTGACAGGCACCCGGACAGCAGGACGACGATCAGGAGGTGGGATCTCAAGGTCACACCTCGAAGGATCGGACGACCCAGAAGTCGTCGGCCAGGTTGGGGTTGCACACGTAGTCGTAAGGCAGGGTGAAGTGACCCTGCTGTCCCCACCCGGTGCCCCACGAGTTGCGCACGAGGATCCGCTTCGCCTTGTCGTCGTACCCGACGGCCAGGACGGCGTGACCTCCGAGCTGGGACTCTCCGGGCTTCGGGAGCTGGGCCGTTCCCGTCTTGGCCACCTCGGACGACTCGAAGCTCTCGTAGACGGAGAAGCCGAACACGAACGGGTATCCGTCGGCGAGGCAGTTGCGCATCTCGGTCAGTCCGCTGATGCGGTGGTAGGTCGATATGCGGTGCTTTGTGGCGTCGTCGTAGCACGTCGACGACGGCTTCTTGGCGAAGTTCGAGATCGCGTAGGGCCACGAGCTCTCGGGGCACACGCCCTGCTTGGCCAGCGTCTTGATCCCGTCGCGCAGCATGGCCCCCGAGTCCGACTCCACGGTGTGCTCGACGACTCGCTCGTTGTAGTAGACGAACAGCCTGGAGAGGTCGGTGGCCGGACGGCCTCCGGACTTGATCTCCAGGAGCTCCAGGGCTCCCACGAGGGCGTTGGCCGTGCAGCTGCCGAGCCGACCCTGGTCCTCTACCGGGGACGCGTAGCTGCGCAGGTCCGCCGACTTGGGCAGCCTCGTAGACTTCTTCATGATCTGTCCGTACGCGAGGTCTCGGTGGTCCGGCCGGTCGGGGATCCACCCCTTGAGGTGTCGTTTTGTCTGCTTGTTCATGGGTTCCTCCGCTAGGTGTTCAGCCGGAGCAGGCCTCGAGGTCGCGCCGGATCTTTTCGTGAGTCAACAGGGTCGGCAGGTCGTAGTGGTGGATCTGAGGGGGGCGTGGCCTCCTGGCGATGTTGGTCCTGGCCAGCCAGTAGAGGTCGTCGTCCTTGTACCCGTGCAGCCAGGCGGAGTGCTGGGACCTCTCTAGGAGGAGGTCCAGGTCGGCCTTTCGACCGTCTCCGTGCCAGTCGGTCCTCACGACGCTAGACGGTCTGAGGTGCTTCAGCATCTGGTCTCGGTAGTAGACGTCGAAGTGGGTCGCCAGGGTGCCGTCGTGCTCGGGAGGGTCGAAGAACCCGGGCTCCTCGTCGAACAGGGACAGGTCGAAGACGGCGTTGGGGTTGACGTGGAGCGGGCAGGTTCCGAGCCAGTAGGGTGTGCCGGTGATGAGCTTGTCGGACAGGACGGTCTTGGAGTGCTCGGAGGCCACGACGTCGAGCCAGTCGGCGTGGAGGGGGACGCCGTCCCCGGCGTCGAGGGTCATGACAGAGCTCCAAGGGATCTTTCCCTCGGACCGAAGGCTGTGGAAGTGCTTGACCGTGCCGACCCACAGGGCGGTGCACCCCCGAGGGTGACCCTCGGCGAAGAGGGGGGACTCGACGAGGGAGACGTGCTCGAACTTCAGCCGGCAGTGAGCGGCGGTCATCTCCGTCAGGGGCGTGACGGGCACGTCCCGGTGCCTCACGAGGGCCAGGCACACGCCCGACCTGGGAGAGGTCTCGACGTCGGCCAGCAGGCGGGCCAGGGACATGGCTCGGTCCACGATGGTTCGGTCGTACATGAGGGCTACGATCATGTTTTGTTACCTCGAGGGAGCCCTGACAGGATCACCTGGGGGCGGTTCGGACCGCTCGTCGACCGGACGGCGGCCAGGGACGCCAGGAGCCGGTCGTGCTTCGGGTGCTGCGGGAGGTGTACGGCACGGTCTAGGTACTCTTTCTTGTCGTAGGTTCCCCAGTTCTCGAGGGCCGAGAAGTAGACCCTGGTGGCGCCGAGCTTCTTGGCGAGCACGGCGAAGCCCGGCACCTCCTCGACGTTGTTCGACTGGACCACGAAGTTGAGCTGGACGGTCGGGATCTTCAGGGTCGAGGCGAACGCCAGGTTCTCCACGAGGACTTCCCACCGACCTCCCCGGTTCTCGGCGTAGGTCTCGGGGGTGGCGGCGTCGACGGAGACGAGCAGCTCGACCACGGGGTGTCCGTGGAGGTCGGTCAGTCGTCTCCACCGCGACTCGTCCAGGAGGAGCCCGTTGGTCTGGAGGGAGAGCGACAGGTGGGGGTACTTGGTCCGGGGGAGGTCGTCGAGGAGCTTCCAGAACAGGGGGGACGCCAGAGGGTCGCCGCTTCCCGACGAGCACAGCACGTCGACCAGCCTGAAGATCCCGGACCGGACGAGGGTGTCCTGGATCGCGAGGGAGGTCTCCGACGACCCCGCGACCTGGGACCTGCAGCTCCCGCAGGCGAGGTTGCAGGCGGTGTCGTAGGCCGCCGTGAGGGTGTGGATCCTCTCGACGCTCGGGGGCTCTGGGGGTGACTCGGCGACGACGCACCCCTCGGGGCCGGGGAGGAGCTTGCAGCCGGTGCAGTGCCGGAAGCTCCCGTCCTCGATCGACCGGCGCACGTTCTGCGCCACCCAGTTGTGCCATACTCCGATCGGGTGGGCGGCGAGGACGTTGCCGATCGGCATGGCGACCCACTTCGGGCAGCACGGGTGGACGTCGCCGTCGGGGGTTACGTAGTACTGCTGGAAGGGGCGTGGGCAGAACATGGTGGTCAGAAGGTATAGTTGAGCAGGTCGATGTCTCGGTAGTAGTGCTTCTCGAAGAGGTCCCTGGTCTCCTGGGAGTAGAAGTACTCCTGGTAGGGTCTCCTCGGGGTCGCGTTCATCCTCTGGAGGGCGACCCGCGGTTTCTCGATCGCGTCGCAGACCTCGTCGAACTCTCTCTGCAGGAGCTCGAAGCGGGCGAGCCTGGTGACGACGAGGTAGCCTGCTCGGTCGTACAGGGTGGAGGTCTGCGGCCTGGTCAGGTGGACGTAGTCGTGATCGAGGCGGGGCAGGTTCCGGAGCAGGTCGAGCAGGGGCACGTCGCGGAGGTTCTCGCAGTAGTGCCACCCTGAGACGAACCGGTCCCACGGGTTGCGGACGATCGCGAACCTGTAGTAGTCGGGCAGGTGCTCGGAGGCGTGGTGGTACTCGGGGCTGAGGACGCCGTCGTTCATGTAGTGCCACCCGGGGTCGTTCGGGGTGATCAGTCCGAAGGCCCTCATGATCGAGATGCCGGCGCACTTGCGCTGGTGGATGAAGATGCACCGGTGCTCGTTGGATATCACGAGATCTCCTCGCAGAGCTTGTTGACGGCCTGGTTGTCGGGGAAGACCTTCCGGAGGTGCTGGCAGGCCTGTCGGGCGTCCGCGGGGCGCCCCAACGCGTGGAGGGACGACGCTACCAGGATCAGGGACTGGTTGAAGGTCTCGGGGCCGTCGTCGACGAGGTGGGGCTGCCCGGCCCGCTCAACGGCCGCCTCGTAGGCCTTCACGCACTCGGACCACTTCCCCTCGCGGAACCTCGTTCGGGCGAGGCGGAGGTTGTTCTTGCTGGCCGGGTGCTCGTCGACCGATCGGGAGTGCCAGTCGGACGCAGCACCGAAGTCGTCTGACCGTTCGCAGATCTCCCCTCGTAGGGAGCAGGCCCACGCCCTCTCCTCCGGGTACAGGGAGGTGTCCAGGTAGGTGTCCACCGCGGTGCACGCGAAGCTCCGCATGGTGGTGAGGTCGGCAGTCCTGGCTAGGTGGAGCAGGGTGACGGGAGGGACGGCCCAGTCCTTCGCGCGAGCGTCCGCGTACAGGGATCTGAACATCCTCCTCCTCCGGCGAGGGTCTCGCAGGTCTTCGGGTGTGTCGACCCGGAGGACTCCTTCCAGGATCGTCGGGGAGGCGGAGCCCTCAAGGCACTCGAACTCGGACCCTTCCCAGGCGAGGTGGGGCATGTTCGATGCCACGATGGGGGTGAGCGAGCGCCGACCGTCCAGGTGCTGGTGGTGCGAGTAGGCCAGATCTTTCTGGTGTGACCGCAACAGGTCGCAGGCGCCGGAGATGTTCTCGGGGTCGCGGAGCAGGGAGAAATCGAACAGCGTCAGTCGCCAGTCGTGGCCGCACCTCGACCACCCCAGGGAGGCGGCTGCTGACCTGTCCTTGAGGAACCTTACGCCCTCGCAAGCCACGTCTGGGTACGACTCGCCCGCGAGTGGCTCGCCGACGCTGAACGTGCTCGGAACGTCGTCGGCGTAGAGGTGGGGGTACTCGGAGGGGCACACGCTCACGACCGAGACGGGACGGTTCAGCGAGGAGAGGGATTCGGGTCTCCTCGCCAGGTAGTCGGCGAACTCGCGGTCGTCGACGACCGTGACGACCACCTCGTCCACGTGGGGGCCGAGCCTGGCGAGGTAGGGGGCCGCTCCCAGCAGGGACGACGGCGGGACGGTCCTCAGGATCAGGCAGAGACTGACCGTAGGTCGCTCGCCGGGTGCGAAGTCTCTCCGGAGGACGACGTCCTTCGCCCTCACCGGGCACCCCCGTGACCGAGGACGGTCGCCCAGTCGATCTTCTTGCAGGGGAGGGGTCGTCCCCTGGGGGACGGGCGGGGGGCGAGGAGGGAGGAGAGGCAGGAGCAGACCTCCTGAGGGGGCGTGGGTCGTGCGGACATGAGGAGCTTCACGGAGCGATGCAGGATGGGGGCCTGGAACTGCCGGCGGTCGCCCTCGTACTCCAGCGACTTCCACGGGGGTCTGGCCTTGACCACCAGGACGTGGTCGGGGGAGGAGACGACGATCGTCCTCTGCTCGGGGGTCTCCGTCACGACCAGGTCGAGGGGGGTCGTGTTCGTGGGGACCACGTAGTGGGAGGAGTCGGCCGTCGATCGGCGGCTGACCAGTAGCTGGATCTCGCGCTTGGCATGGATCGTGAGCAGGTGGGTTTTCCCAGACCGGCAGTGCGGGCAGGAGGATCTCCACGCCACGGGCTCCGCGGGCTTCCGGGGGTCGTAGGTCACGCCTACGACCTCCCCGGTGGGTGTCTCGAGCAGGAGGAACTCCTGTCCGGAGTACGGGTCTGCGTAGGTCGTCGCCGTCATCTTGGGCCGCAGGTCACGGTTCCGCAGGATCTTGCCTCCTCCTGGGAGGTGGCCTCGCGAAGGCAGGAGGGTCGTAGGTCCGTCAGGCCCTCGTCTGAGGCCCTCTTACAGGTGGACTCGCAGTTCGCCGCGAGACCCTCCGGGCAGCCCAGCTTGGCCAGGTTGGAGCAGGCGTCCCGGCACGACGTCGGGTCGGTCGGGGCGGGAGCGGGAGGGGTGGCACAACCCACGAGAGCGATCGTCAGGAGCAAGATCTTGATCATGTCGCGTGTCCTATGTAGGATGGGCATCGGTTAGGCGGGCCACGAGCGAGTTGAAGCACCCGAGCCGGACGAAGTCTTCGGTGACCCAGGCGCGGCCGTCGGGGGTCCACAGGCCTTCACCCCACGAGTTCTGCAGGAGGAACTCCAGGGAGCCGTCCTGGCGGGTGCGGTAGTCGAGGAGGGCGACCCAGTGGTCCGGGCGGTCGCCGCAGTAGTCGAGCACCCCGCGCCCGTCGAAGGACTGGAACTTGTCGTTCCCTGCCTCGACGGCCACCCCCACGGCGTAGCCGTTGGCCAGGGCCGTCTTGACGAGGTCGACCTTGTCGGGGGCGTCGTCCCCTATCAGGTTGAACCCCCCGAGGAGCCGGTCGCCGGAGATCTCGAGCTCGCCGAGCATGGGCTCGTCGTTGACGTGTTCCTCGAGGTAGGCCGTGTACTCGGCGTCGTCAGACGTGCCCTCGTCCGACTCGCCCTCGAGGAGGCATCCCCAGCGAGCGAGGGCCCTCACGACGCTGTTGGGGGAGGCGCCCACGTCTCGCAGGGGAACCTTCGGACCAGACCTGTCGACGGCCCGCCCCAGGGTGTAGAGGATCCGCGGGCGCGGTCTGCTGGTCAGAGGCGCGTGGTGGGTGGCCAGGGTGGTGTGCACGACGCACGCGAACCCGTGACCGGTGCAGGATCCCGTCCGGCCCTGGGACCAGACCCGCGGGGCGAGGAGGACGTTGTCGGTCTCCTTGGGGAAGGTGAGCTTCTGGAGGAGTCGCACCACGTGATCCTCGACGCTGTCGTAGGAGCTTCCCGGGAGGTCGGGCAGGAGGCCGTAGCCGTGGTCGGGGTGGCCGATCTTCTCTCGTATCTTGTTCATGGTTCTCCTCGGGTTTTGGCGGCGGCCTGGAGTCGAGCGGGCATGGTCTGTCCCGTCAGGAAGTCCCAGGCGAACCCCACTCCCAGGGTGACGAGGGTGTCGACGCCTCCGTCGATCAGCTTGATCGTCACACCCCCCTCGAAGTACCGGCAGAAGACCAGGGTCGGGGTGGCGGCGAAGTAGTTGGGTCCGGACTGGCCGAACTTGCCCCCTACGTGGACGGCTATCCCAGAGGCCCACGGACGGTCGGAGTAGAACAGGAGCATGTACCCCGCGCTGACGCCCGTCACGCCGGCGTCCCACTTCTTCGCCTTGAGGTCGTAGTTGATCGTGGAGAGGTTGATGTCGGGCATCACGCAGTGGGCGCTCTCGCCTAGGCAGAAGCTCGCCGAGGGAGCCACGGCGTTCGGCGTCTGGGCTCGGGACGTGCTGGGAGGCGACAGCAGAGCGAGCGACAGGGTGAACATAAAAAAGGCGGGGGTTCTTCTCATGGTCTCATTCTCCTACTTCTGTTACTTGCATCGACAGGACCCACAGGACGGCCGCCTCGGGGTTAACCGACAAGGTGGCGTCCAGCACCGTCGTCTGCTCGGGGCTCATGTGATGGACGATTGTCTCGTAGGCCTCGTACGGGGCCCCGAAGTGTCGTAAGAAGGTCTCCTCGTCGTCGAGCCAGGCCGGGGCGGTGGCCGCCAGCCTGGTATCTCGGACGAGGTCGCGGGCCTGCTTGGCTATGTCGAGGGCTCTCAGGAGGTCCACACGACCTCACGCCAAGGGATCGTCGTCGGCCACGGCCGAGATTTCGACGGGGGCTCCTGGGTCGAGGCGGGTGACCCTCCCGCCCGGGGACAGCACCTGCGTGCCGTTCGGGGTGATGACGACGTTCGCGACGCCGGCGGGGGCGGTGGGCAGGTCGGCCAGGATCGGCCCGACAGAGGCGGGCGGAGGCGGCGGTGGAGGAGGCTCGACGAGCCTGCGGACGAGCGTCTGGGCCTCGGGGGGGATTTTTCGGCCAGCGGAGGACTCGGAGGAGGGGGAGTCGCCGCCCAGGCTCACAACCTCGGCTAGGACGACCTTCAGCAATCGGAACATCCTCTGGGTGCAGAGCTGCAACCCGTAGTGGGTCGAGCCGTTCTGCAGGTCGTACTCGAGGGATGGGATCTCGGTCTTTATGGTGGTGAGGAGCCTGTCGCGAATATTGGACATCTTTCTTCCTTTTCATTGAGGACGATCGTGGCGACCGTCACGTTGAGGTCTGAGACGAGGGAGGGTGGTCCCGCTCGGTCAGGAGGGGGAGGGGGAGGACCGTGAGGGGTGGTGACCTCCTCACCAACTCGCGAGGATCTGGCAGGGAGCCGGAGCCAGGAGGACCGCTGAGGGGCGAGAGGGGGGCCGTCGACGGCGAACTTAACCACCATTCTTCTCCTTAGTCCTCGTCAACTGTCGCATGCGGTCGGTGAAGGCCTGAGCGTCGGCCTCGAGCCTGCGCACGTGGGGGTCGGGGGACTCCTCCGGGAGGCTCGAGATCCTCTCCTTCAGGGTCATCGTGGTGGGGAGGGGGACGGCCGGGAGGGCCGGGGCGGTCGGGGTCGTCGGGGAGGACGCGAGGACCTGCTGCTTCTGTCCCTGGAGCCACCTGCTCTTCTTCTGCTCGTAGGCGGCCAGGACCTCGGCGAGGACCAGTCGCTGGTCGTCGCTCAGGGTCGTCATGAGGGCGGCCTGCTGCTCGTCGGTTAGGTTCTCGAGCAGGGCGCTCATCATCATGAAGGACTTGTCCTCCTCGGGCAGGACGGGCTTGCCGGCCAGTCTGTTTATGATGACTGGCACCAAGGCCTCGAGCTTGGACATGGCCGACTCCTTCATGGCCAGGTTGGCCTCCTCGGACCGCTCGTCGAGCCTCCTCCGGTGGGAGCCGTCCAGGGTGTCCTGCAGGAGGACCATGAAGTCTACTTGTTGTGTCATAAAGCGCTCGTTCAGCTCGGTGAGCCTCCTGATCTCGCCGAGCTGGGCCTGCATCATGGTGCTGGTGCTGAGGGTGGCCGTCCTCATGACGGCCTCCAGGTGGCGCATGGTCTGGCTGACGAGACCCTTCTCGGTGGGAGGCTCGGTCGGGTCGACTCCCCGCTCGACCTCCTCCTCCGCCGCGGGGGACACGGTGAAGACCTTGCGGGGGGTGTAGTGTGCGTCCTGGGAGTAGTGAGCGTAGAGGGCGTACCGCTGCAGGCCCTGGTTCAGGCTGTCGGCGTCGCGCTGGGCCGCCTCGGAGATCCCTAGCAGCAGCGGGAGCAGCTCGTCCTCGGAGCCCTCCTCTAGGCGGACGGGGAAGGCCTTGACGTCGCCCTGGACCTTGCGGTCGACGGTGAGGTGGCGGAGCACCACCTTGTGGCACTTGCCGTGCATCTTGAGGTCTGGGAACGCAACGTTCTTCTTGACCCAGTCCTCGATCTGGCTGCGTATCAGGCCTAGCTCTTCGGAGTCGACGGTGGGCACGAGGACCAGACTACTTGGAATGACGCGTGATTGTCAACGGGTAGTTTGAGGTGGAGAGGAATATGTGGGGAGCATAATAACTATGTACCCCACATAACAGTCGGGAGTCGGGATCCGCTACTTGCGGGGCTTCTTGCCGGTGAGGCGTCCGAGGGCTCGTCCGGCCGTCTGGTACGCTCGCTTGGCGGCTGCGTAGGTGCGGCGGGCGGCCTTGACCTTGGTGGAGGTCTTCTTGGTCGTCGTTCTCTTGGTTCGCTTCTTCTTGGGCATGTTCTTTCCTTTCTGTCTGTTACCTCACGAACACCGTCACCGGGACGCCGGGCGTCCTGGTGTCGGCGCTCACGTTGGCCGGGAGGCCGGTGGTCGTGGGCTGGGAGGTGTCGGCGGGCCGAAGGTCGACCCGCTGGGACTCTCCGTCGGAGCTCGTCGGGGCGCCCCTCCCGGTCGGGGAGGCGGACGAGCAGGGAGGCCCGGGGAGCTGGACCTCGCCGTTCGAGGTCGCCGGAAGTCCGACGGTCTGGGAGGCGGGGGTCGGGGGAGTGGGAGGGGGGAAGGACTGGGAGGCCGGGAACGCTTCTAGTGTTGGCAAGGTGGGGCTCCTCTCCCACGCCCCCAGGTCTACGGCCTCCTGCACGACCTCGAGGGGAGGTCGGTCGGCCGCGGACGACGTCTCGACCGAGACCTCGTCCACCGTCGTGTAGGTTTGGACCAAATGCGAGATTTCTTGGAATCCATGGCGCGTGAGCGCCTCATCTTCGGCGAGGATCCTGCGTGCGAACTCGACGGCGCTGCCGAAGTCGCCTGCCCGGGCGAAGCTGGCCGTCGCAGCGATGGCGAGATCGCTCCGCGTGTTGGGGTGGTCCTTGGGGACGGATATCGCGACGGCGGCGAAGCCCTCGGCAGCCAGATGGTATTTCGCCCTGGCGTTTGCCAGGTCACCACGTCGCTCGGCACGCTCCGCTTCGAAAGCATCCGTCTCTGCATTCGCCACGCGCGGGTCCATCATCCAAGGATTCATCGTTGCCAACCCCTAACCTTGATTTCCACCGGTTCCTGGCCGAAGTTGACCTCGCCGTTCGAGGTCGCCGGAAGTCCGACGGTCTGGGAGGCGGGGGTCGGGGGAGTGGGAGGGGGGAAGGACTGGGAGGCCGGGAACGCTTCTAGTGTTGGCAAGGCGGGGCTCCTCTCTAGGGGTCAGCTGGTCATGGTCCGCAGGGCCGCTCGGACCCGGACGGTCTCCTCGTGGGCCCGCTCGAAGTCACGAGCGGCCCAGAAGTCGATCCCGCTCTCCAGGGAGTTGACGGAAAGCACGAAGGCTACCTCGGGAGATCTGGAGCCGAGGTCGTAGTCGCCGAGCCGGTGGGCGGGAGGGTAGTTCCTCGTACCGCGACCGATCGCGATCACGTCCTTGTGCTGCAGTCCCTCTCGTAGGTTGTTCGTCAGCTCCTCGAGCTCGGCGTCCCGCTCGAACAGGGAGGAGGCGTCGAGCACGGCCCGGGCGGCCTTGAGGAGGCAGGAGTGGACCAGGTCATCCATCTCCTTCCGCTTCTTCCGGATCGCCTCGGCGGCCTGGTAGAACTTTCGGTCCTCGGGGATCTCGGGCACGGACCTAGAGGGGTCGGGTCGGTAGTTCGCGCTCTTCTTGATCTTCGGCATGTGGGGCTCCTTCAGAACGGCAGGGAGTCGTCCTCGACCTTCCCGTGCTCGGTCCTCGGTTGATCGTCGTCTATCTTACACTGGTTCCACCCTAGCGTGGTGAGCCGCTTGTCGGGGGTGGGCAGGCCGGACTCCCTCATGAACTTCGTCAGCTTGGTCATCCCCTCGGGGGACAGGAGATCCTCGAGCCTGATCGCGGACGCGTGCTGCTCGCAGTACCCGATCCGGGTGAACATGGCGGGGACGGGCTCGTCGGTCGGCCGTCGCCTGGTCAGCAGCACGGGCGACCTCTTGGCCTGCTCGGGGCACCCTGGCTGCGAGCACAGCACGGCCTAGTCCCACGCCCCCAGGTCTACGGCCTCCTGCACGACCTCGAGGGGAGGTCGGTCGGCCGCGGACGACGTCTCGACCGAGACCTCGTCCACCCGCACGAACTCGCCGTCGTCGCCGACCTCCGCCCGCAGCAGGGTGACCTGGTCGGGCTCGGCGACCGTCAGGTAGGCGTGGTCGTCGTCGACGCCCGCCAGGGTGATCCGACCTCGCCTCCAGTACGGACCGAGCAGCTTCTCCAGGGAGGTGGGGAAGTTGGTCCAGGCGGGGAGCTGGACGAGCTCGGACGAGGGGGTGTCTAACCACACGCGGCGGAGGAGCCTCCCGACGAGCCGGGAGAACTTCTTCTGGCTCATCAGATCTTCGGCGACGCCCGCGCGGACGGCTCGGGCTCCGTCGGCGGTGAGCGGGTTGGCGAGGGGGCACCCGACCTTGTTCCGCGGGGTGACGGCGACGGCGTTCGAGCAGCGGGCCCCGCCTCCGCAGAAGTGGGCCGAGTCGGACGCCCCGCCGCCGTCGGGGTAGGGTCCTTGGGGGAAGGTGTTGGAGTCGCCGTCGTCCTCGACGCCCTTCCGGCGGAGGTCGCCGGCGATCTTGTCGCCGCAGTCGGAGCAGTAGAGATCTCCTCGGTAGGCGTAGGTGGGGGTGGGGGTGTCAAGCGTGAGCATCGGGGTCCTCCTTCATCGACCATCTTCGACGTGCAGGTCGTACTCGACCTCGCCCGTCAGCCTCTCGACGGGGACGTCGACGATAAGGCGACACCCGACGTCGAAGAGGAGGAGGTCGATACACAGTCCGCGGAAGCGTCCGACGTGCTCCTCCAGGATAGGATCGAGGACGTGTCGGACGTACTGCCGACCGTTGCTCATCCACCTGACCCTATGGACGCTGGTCCACTCGACGAGCACGCCCGCGACCGTCGTGAGGGTGGCGAGCGCGAGAGGGTTGGCAGAGACGACTGCGGGCTTCTCGTGTGTTCTCAGCATGGGGGTTCCCGAGTCTTTTGCGGGGCAGCGATCATGTACCAGAGTTTATCCCGATTTTAACGAGGTGTCAAGTTGCAATTTTGGATGGACTAGGCGTACTGCGCTCGCTGGGCGCGTCGAGAGGCCGCGATGAGCTCCTGCTTGGCCTGTTTCGACCTTCGGTAGGGTCCGATGGAGAGGCCCGGGTGGTACTCGAAGTGGGCCAGGTCGGTGACGGGGCCCTTCGGGGTGTTGATGGGGTGGCGGCCGAGCCAGACGCCCCCGCGGGCGTCGACCTCGTCGCCGACGGTCTTGTAGGCGGGGCGGTCGAGCTTGCCCTTCTCGTCTACGATCACGAGGTGGAAGGCCCGGCCCACCTGGTGCCACCCGATCTTGCCCGGCGTGATCGCCGTCCGGCCGGGGTCGATGGCGGCCTGGGAGGCCTCGCTCCGGTAGGTCTCGCCGAGGGAGGCCCTCAGGCCCTGGGAGCGGGCCCACTCGAGGATCTCCTTGGCGAACTTGGACGTGGACGGCTCGAGGGCGGCGAGCTTGCGCCGCTCGTCGACCTCCTGGCGATCGGTCAGGGGCGGGGGAGGGTCGCCCGACAAGGGAGAGGGTGACCTCTTCCCTCGGAAGAGGTCGAAGAAGGCGGCGAGGAGGTCCATGTGGAGTTCCTTTCAGGGTTGGTGTCCTTGGCGGCGGCCCGGGCGAGGTCTCGACCGATGGCCCGCCAGAGGGCGAGCTGTTTCCGGGGCGAGCGGCGGGTCCTCATAGGCTGTTCAGCACGCGCTCGACGTCTTTTTGTGGTAGGGGGCCCACGTCACCACCGCAAGCTTCCTGCCAAAAAAGTTTTGTCGAGCGACCACGAGCCTGGACCATGGACTCGATCTTGGCGACGCTCATCATCTTTGGAACCGTCTTGGCCTGGTACTTCTTCGGCAGGTAGTTGTCGTAGTTGCCGAGCTGGGCATCGACCTCGAAGCTGTCGCGCCACTGGGCGGCGGCGAGCCTCCTGGCGGGGACCGAGAAGATCTGGTTCCACTCCCGACCGTCGGCGAACTCCTTGGCGTACTTCTTGGCGCCCGACTCGGCCAGGTACATGAAGAGCTTCACGGCCTTCTCGCGGTCGTACTTTCCCTGGGCCATCTTGGTCCTCAGGTTCTTGAAGATCGGCTGCGTCTGCTGGCGGTAGAGGTCGCCGTCGTTGTCGACGAAGAGGGTGAGCTCCTGGGCCGCGTCGGCGTCTGCTTCACTGGGCATGGTCGTTTCCTTTCCTTTCGAGGAGCGTCAGCCGATCGTGTGGCCGGCCCCGTGGTTCTTGCCTCCGCACCGGCACTCGCAGTCGTGGCCGATCGCGGACATGCACTTAGCGTTGCACTCTCGTCCGGGGTTGTAGACGCCCCGGACTCTCTCGAGCTTGAGGGTGCGGACCTGGCCGCCTGAGCACTCGTGGGGGACGGACACCCAGAAGCCGTCGCGGAAGTCGAACTCTCGTCCCTGGTCGTCCACGGCGACGTCCTGCCCGACGACGTGGGTATTGCGGAGCTCGACGAGCAAGATCGAGGCCCGCTGGCCGCAGCGCCTGCACCGGCCGTTGTAGCGGGTTGGGTTCTGGGCTCCGTAGTACATCAATCGTCCCCGCGCACCAGGCTGCTCATGCTCTGCACCGGGATCTCCACGGTGGCGTGGCGGTTGTCGGCCCGGTACTTGATCCGGCTCACCTGGATGTCTCGGAGCCGCTCCCGGCGGGTGATCGCCGAGTACCCGACCGTCGCGACGGCGGCGGCGGCGAGGCCTCCGGCGAGCAGCCGGGCGAGGGACGAGCCGCGGGGGGAGTCGGGGACCTGTCTTCGCAGCAGCAGTTCGTAGGGCACGGCTAGGTTCCTTTCAGCACTTGGTGGGTGAGCAGCCCCGTCGCGAGCCCCACCAGGACGTCCCGCCCCAGGCCCGACGGTCGGTCGGCGGAGACGCGGGTCCGGAGGTGTCCGAGGAGCTCGGAGGCGCAGGCGGGGAGGCCAGCGGCGACGGCCAGGTCGTGGGCGGTCCCGAGGTCTCCCAGGCTGGCGCGGTTGGCGCGGGCCCTCGCGAGGATCTCGGAGACGCTCTCGGCCTGTTCCTTCTTGGTCGGCATCGGCCTCTCGTTCAGTCTGTACCGAGAAACGTCCAACTGTCATTCCTTATATGAGGAGTCGAGGATGGCGACGACTGCAGCGTCGAGCTCGACGGCATGAACGGTGCTGACGATCGTTTCTTGGTTCCCATCGCGCGTTCCTTGGTTCGGTGAAAATTAACCTTCTTTTAACGAAGTGTCAAGAAATGATTTCGGAGAGACGGCCGGCTCCCTCCTCATTGGCGGCCCGGAAGGCGTCGACGACGTCCCGGTCGAGCTGCTTCAGCTGGACGTCGAAGACTCCGACGTTGGTGAGGTCGGCCGGCTCGCCGGCGTTGCCCAGTCTGGCCAGGTTGTCCCGCTCCTCCTCGGACATCTCGCCTACGTGGTCGTCGTCGAGCAGGAGCGCCTTGCCGAGGTCGGCGTCCACGAGCTCGTCCAGGGCGTCGTCGACGCTCTGGGCCCAGACGGCCCCGAGGGGACCGCACCCACCCGAGACCACGACCCAGAGTCGGACCTTGTGAGGGTTGTACTCGCCCGGCAGGACGACGTTGTTGCACAGGATCCTGTCGGCGGCGACCTCGGCGACGTTGCCGTGAGCGAGGGGCAGGGCGATCTTCTTCATGTTCTTCTCCTTGGCTTGTTGAACGCGTAGTAGACCCCGACCACGGCGCCCGCCGCCACGACACTCCATAAAGAGATCTCCCCGCCGCCCCCGGCCCTGGGGGGTGGCGCGGAGGGAGGCGCCGGCGGGGGTGCCTTCGCCGCGGCGGCGGGGGCGAGGACCTTGGCGGCGTACCTCCGGCAGGCGTCGCGGAGGTTCTCGACCTCGACCCTGTCGTCGAGGGTGAGGGTGCGGTCGGGACGGAAGAGCTCCTGCTTGGCCTCGAGGACGCGTCGGAAGGCCTTCCTCTCGGCGGTCGAGACCTTGCCGGAGGCCGACAGCCTGGCGACCTCCCGGTAGGCGCGCTCGACCTCCTCGGCCGTCTCCCGTGCGAGCCTCGAGAACTTCTGGGGAGCCGCGACGTCGGCGAACTCGAGGGCGCCTCGGCACCAGGAGAGGCCGGTCCTGCCCAGCAGGACGTCCCTAGACACGCTCCACCTCGGCGTCGGGGGGGACGGCGTCTGGCACCCCCACGACGACCTGGTACGGTCTCGGGGAGGCCATCCGGCTGATGCCCAGGTAGGCGAGCCCGGCGAGGCCGGCGAGCCAGAGCGCCTTGCGCCCCGCCGCCTCCGGCATCTTCCGCACGTCGTCGGCGAGCTGGGCGCGAGCGGTCTCGCGGACCTCCTGCTGCCCGTAGAGGGCAGAGCCCTCGATCCAGATCTGCGACAGCCGGCGCAGGAGCTCGTCGTAGACGGGGTCGCCGGGAGAGTACGTGGTCCTGCTGTCCCGGGCCCGGGCTAGGTTGTCGGCGAGCGTCCGGGCCGAGGCCACGGCGTCCCGGAGTCCTCGGGACTCGGCGGGGGCCACGGCCCAGGACCACCACGGGGTGGACTCGTCGTACATCTTCTCGCCGCACCGGGCTCCCGCCAGCAGCCGAGACCTCATCTCGGAGGCCGTCAGCCTCCGCGGCATCCCGCGCAGCAGCTGCTGGAGCTCGCCGGAGTAGGGGACCGGGACGATCGGCATGCCGGCCGCCAGGAACCGGTCGTAGAGCCGCTTGGAGCTCGACACGATCTCGTCGAACTCCTGCTTCGTCGACTTGAGCATGGCGCCCGGCCGGCCGGGCAGCAGCGTGGTGTCGAAGTAGAACGTCCTCCACCTCTTCACGAGAGCGTCCCACGCCCGGGCGTCGGCGTCGGAGACGTTGATCTTCCCGTGGGCTGCCCGCGAGAGCTTGACCGATCGGTCGACGGTCTCGACCCATCGCTTGGCGGCGTCGAGCTCGGTGTAGCCCAGCTCGTAGACGTCGAGGCCGGACCTCGTCCACATGTCGCCCACGGCGGCCCACTCGAACGAGCCCCGCGGCGGGGGCGACCCGCGACCGAAGTCTCTTCCGGTGCGCTTCCAGGAGGTGACGTTGAATGCCATCAGAACTTCTCTGGGTTCATCGTGATCTCGTACCAGTGCTCGGAGTGGGAGCCCTCCTCGCGGTCTGCGCGAGACCCCGACGGCTTGTCCCCTTGTCGCTTGAGCACGAGGAGGAAGCGTCCCTTGAGCAGCCGGATCACGTTCATGTGGTCGCGGTGGCTCATGAGGCGGAACATCCGCGAGTAGAGGAGGGGGTTGCTGATCCAGCCTATGGTCGGGTCGAAGCGGGGATCCTGCAGGAGCCTCAGGGTGTCAGCGAGGGTGTCCGTCAGCTTGGAGGGGATCCCCGTCCGGCAGGCGTCGTTGGCCAGCTTGCCGGGGGAGTGCTTGTGCTCGGCGAGGAGCTCGATCGTCACGTCTTCCACGTTATTCCTCCATTTCCGTCATCTCGGGTTCTTCACCTCCGAGCAGGATCCACGTCGTCGTGCCCTCCGGGAACGACTCGTCGACGAGCGCCCAGTCTGCGACGAGCGACAGGGCGTCCAAGGCCTGCTGGGTGCGCGGCAGCCAGGCGTCGACTGTGATGGCGCCCGGGTCCGACATGCCGACGGATCTCGCGACGTCGGCGACGGACTCGTCCCGCAGGTCCAGGACCTTGTCGTCGTCGACCACGACCTGGCACTGCCACAGCGTCGACCCTCCGAACCCGGGGTTGTCGAGGTACGCGCGGGCAGCGTCGACGTCCTCGGCGAAGCTCGTGCCCTGCGACACGTCGTCGTCGTCCGACGCCCGGTAGAGGGTTACCGTCCTCATTCTCCGAGCTCCTGGCGCTTTATGCTGCGCATGATCGCCTCGTTGGCGTGCTTCTCCTGCTTGTTCACGGTCTCTTCTCCTTTGACGACCTGTAGATGCTGGACACCGCCGCGAGCCCCGCGGCGGCCGACAGGCAGAGGAGCCCGACCATCGCCCGGGATCCGGCTCGGCGCACGTCCCTGCGCACGTCGTCGACCTTGTCCAGGATGCGCCTCTCCTGGGCCTTGGGCAGGACGATCGACCCGCAGCTCCAGTCGCGGGGGGTCCGGCCGAACAGTAGGTCTTTGGCCACCTGGATCCTCCTCTCAGGCGGGGCGCACGAACCGGGAGTCGATGGTCGCCCCCTGGTAGAACTCGGTCCTGGGCAGCAGGATCATCAGGGCGGTCTTCTTGACGTCGTCGCGCCACGAGACCCCGGAGCCCGTGGCCTGCAGGCCGAGCAGGGCCCCGAACGACTCGGCGTCGTGGGGAAACCCGTCGGTCAGGGCGGCCTGGTAGAGGGTCTCGAGCTCGCTCCCGTTGGCCTCGACCACGGCGTGGGCGAGGGCCCGGGCCCACCGCTTGGCCCAGGCGGGTGTCGGGGGGGCCGCCTCGTAGACGTCGACCCCGGGCAGGCTCTCGCCGGCCTCCTCGGCCTGGGAGGCCCAGTAGCTCGCCCAGGGGCCTCGGGCCATCCCCTCGACTATCTCGGGGTCGTGCTGCTTCGTTCCACCTCTCCTGAGCGCCATCTGTTACTCCTAAAATGTGTTTTTGACTCTTCGTCAGCTTCGTGCTAATATTACATCAACAGTCGGAAGGAGTCAAAACATGAAGGGTCTACTTTTCGCGGCTACGATGATTCTCCTCTCGGGGTGCGGGGACGCCAAGGATCCCGGCGTCGACGCCGAGCGCCCGGACGAGGTCTCCGGCCTGCCGTGCGACGTCCCGTCCCCGACGGGCGACGCCGTCAACCGGGGGACCGGCAAGACCGCTCGGCAGGAGGTAGCTGACGAGCTCCGCGACGGATCCTTCTTGGCCTCCGCGACCGTGGCGGGCGAGCCCGCGTGCCCGACCGACATGACGGCGGCCCAGTGCAGGGACGCCGCGCACGACTTCCGGGGACCGACGGGGACGACCCCGCGCTGCCTCGTCCTCGCGGCGACGCTGTCCGGCGGGGCGTGCCGACCGGGGTCCGGGGCGTCAGACTGCGTGGTCCTCTCGTTCGGGACCCTCGACGAGCAGGCCGTCCGCCCGCGGGCCACCGTGGTGTGCTCGCGGGACGGTCGGTTCTTGGGGTGGTGGTGTAACAACTAGACCCCCACTTCGCACACGAGGGCCAGGAAGGTGACGGTGTCCGCCGCCAGCCGCGACTGGATCCCGACGATCGCCTCGTTCCCTATGACGTCGATCACCGGGGAGGCTCCTGACCCGAGCGTGAAGGCCTCCATCAGCTGCACGTTGTCCCGGATCTGCACGTCGAGCTGCGAGGTGGACGGGATCCGGACGATCCGGAAGGACTTGGTGAAGGCCGGCAGCGCGTAGTACACGTAGGCGATGCCGACCTGGACGGGGGCCGGTCCCGTGTAGCAGTAGAGGGTCTTGTACGTCTTCGTGAAGTGTCGAGAGAAGTAGTTGACCATGGCCTTGCCGAGCAGGGGCTCGGCCGGGACGTTCGCTCGAGGACCTCCCGGTCCCTGGACGGCGACGCCCATCAGCTGGGCGAGCGAGACGGGAGGGGTCTGCTGGAGCAGGGGGGCGAGGAGGAGGTTGTCGTACCTCATGTAGGCGCGCACGACACCGGTCGGTACGGTGACGATCGCCCCGCCGTCCTGGGGTTCGACGGCGTTGGAGGCCGTCGTGATCGTGCCGACGAAGGGGCCCACCGGGACGTCGAACTCGACCCGAGTGGAGCGACCTCCGTTGCCGAACTCCAGGATCCCGGTGACGGGTCCGGGGAAGCCAGGGTTGGGGTTGTCCTGCCCCACGATCCTGGACGCCGTGTAGATGATGGACGTCGTCTGCCCCGCCCCGGATCCCCCGAGGAGCTGGACGAGCCTCGGGGGGTTGGTCTGCGGGATCACGGTCGCGGCCCCCTCCTGGGGCCGCAGGGTCGTCGAGTTTCCTATGTTCTGCTCGCTCTGCCCCTTGAGCAGGGGGTTCGTAGCGGCCTCGTCAGGTCGTCCCATGGGTCCTCCTCTTCATCATCTCTTCCTCGTCCTCGCCTCGGACATCGTCGCCTTCAGCGACTCGACGGCGTCGGACAGCCTCTTCAGGGAGTCCTCCTGCCTCGACAGGGAGGCGTCGAGCCTCTTCAGGGACTCGGCGACCGTCACCCTGTCCTCGGCCTCCCTCAGGATCGTGGTGTTGTACTCCTTGCGGTCGACGTAGAAGGCGCTCCCTAGACCTCCCACGATCGTGCCGGTCGAGATGACGATGCCGAGCACGATCGAGATCGGGGTGAGGAGCTTGGACCCTCCCTCGCGGGGAGGCTCCCTCGGGGGCTCGAGGACGATGGGCCTCGAGATGTTCGAGAGGTCGAAGGTTTGGGTGGGTGTGATGCGGGCGGAGTCAGACATTTACTACCTCCTGTGGTGGTGCTGCTTGATGTAGGTTACCACCGACCGGAACCGCCGCTCAAGCACCACGTTACCCGACTTTCTCGACAGGACTAGTCCGTCCTCGGCCTGGTCCAGGGTGAGATCCTGCGTCTCGAGGAGGGCTGACAGGTAGGCGAGCTCCCGGCGGTCGAGGTACTCCTGCCGGGATCTCCTGGTGGCTGCCAGGCCCAGGAGCCCGGCCACCGCCGCGATCGCTGCCGCTATGCCCCACACACCCCGATCCTCCTACTGGACGGAGACGCCTCGGTCGGCCAGGTGTCGCCTGATCTTGTCCTCCACCGCCTTGCGGACCTGCTGTGCTGCCTGGGGTCCGACCTGCAGGTCGACGGCCCTGCCGAGGTCTCGGCGGCTGATCTTCTTCGACTGGACAGCGTCGGACAGGATGTCCTTGGGCGTCCGATCGTCCCCGGAGGCGTCCGCCGGGGGCTCGGGCTCGCGTCGGGGAGGGGGCTGCCTGGCGGCCGGTGAGGCCGGGGCGGTCGGGGCTGCCGACGGTCTGGCGGGCCTCTTCCTGTCGGCTAGCTTCGCGACCTGCTTCACGATCGTGGAGACGGGGCTCGCGAAGAGGTCGAAGGGGGACCAGCCCGAGGTCGTGACCGAGGTCCGCGACATCGACCGGACGCCCTCTCGCCAGTTGGCGATCGGGTCGCGGGTAGACAGCGTCAACGCCTTGACCACCTCGCGGGCGAGCATCAGGGGGCCGTTGATGGGCCTCAGGGGCTGGTCGGGCAGGGACGACAGGGGGGTGTCGTCGGTGAGCGGCGGGGCCTTGGCGGCGATCTCGGCGGCGACCTTGGGCTTGCCCAGCCGCTCGGCGAGCTTGACGCCCTCCCGACCCTCGATCGGGGTGATGGTCCCGTCCTCGGCCTTCTGGGAGAGCTCGGCTAGCCTGGCCTCGGAGGCCGGGCGCTCCTCCTTGGGCACGGCGTTCACCTTCTCGACGAACTCCTGCTTGGCGGCCGGTCGGGAGGCCATGGCCTTGGCGGTGATGGCGGCGGCCGACAGGGTGACGGCTGCCGCGGTGGCCTCGGGGGACGGCGACTCGGACGTGGCGGCCTTGGCGATCCTCCTCACCTGATCTGCGGCGGCGGGGTCGCCGGCGGAGGCCCGCTCGTTCAGGTTGACGGCGTCGCGCATTGCGAGAGGCACGGGCCTGCCCTGCTTGACGTCGTCGATGGTCTGCACGGCCACGACCTTGCCGGTCCTCGCGATGGCCTCGGGGTCGCCGGCTCGGGCGGCCTCGAAGTTCGTCTTGACGGCGTCCTTCGCGGACGCGTCGCCGGACTGCTTGGCGGCCACCACGGCGGCAGTCCGCTTGAGCGTCTCGGTGGCGGAGGGCGCCTGGGAGGCGGAGCGGGCGAGGATCCCGGCGGTCCTGTCGTCGCCCATGGCTCGGGCGGCCTTGGCGCCGGCGAGGAGCTCCTCGCGGCTGGCGGTGCCGGTGGCGAGCTTCGCCTTGGCGGCTGCCACGGCCTCGACGTTGGAGGTCTTCCTCTTCTTGCGGGACGCTACGACGATCCCTGGGACGACGGCCTTCTCCAAAGAGGCGGCGAGCCGGAGGCGCTGCACGGCCCGCTTGGCGTTCGGGTTGCCTGACTTGGCCGCCGCCTGGTACACGAGCACCTGCCTGACGGCCTTCGGGTTGCCCCGCTGGGCCCGGACGACGAGCTTGCGGGCGGCGACGAGGTTGCGGCGCTCTCGGCGCGTCGGGGCGGCCTTCCGCACCGTCTTGGCCAGCCTCAGTTTCTTCACCCGCTCCTTCGCCCGACCGTCTCCCTTCTTCGCCAGGGCGACCTGCTTCGCGACGTAGGAGCGCGCCTTCTTGTCGCCCGCGGCGGCGCGCCGCTCGACCTTGACGAGCTTGCGCAGCTCGTGGCGCTTCTCGGCGCGCACGAGCTTGTTGGCCAGACGGGCCTCGAGGCGTCGCTGGGCGGCCACCACCTTCAGCTTGCGGGTCCGGCGGGCCAGGGCCTTGACCTGCCTCTTCTGGGCCTTCTGCTTGGCCCTCGAGGCCTCGCGGCCTGCCCACACGGACCGGAGGTCGCGCGTGGCCTGCTGGTCTCCCTTGCCGGCCTTCGCGATCAGGACCTTGAGGGCTGCTCGGGCCTTCGGGTCGCCCGCCTTGACACCCGCGTAGAGGGATGCGCCGGAGCGGATCTTGGTGCCCGTGGGCGACCTCTCGGCGGCCTTCTTCACGAGCTTCTTCCTCCCGGCCCCGACGTACGACTCCCAGGAGCCGACGAAGGCCCCGGAGGTGTCCTCGGGATCGAGGGCGCTCGGGTCGGCCTCGGCCTCGGCGGTGCGCATGGAGGCCTCCTGCTGCAGGGCCTGGGCGTCGGCGGCGTCGGCCTCGGCGTCGGCTGCCCGGGCGATCGACTGCTGGGCCCGGAGCTCCGCCTCGGTCTGGGCGTCGGCCGCCCTGGCCCTGGCCTCCGCGGCGGCTCGGCGCTTGGAGGCGGCCCTCATCCTGGCGAGCCGGGCGTCCTGGGGGGACTTCTTGGACGACACGATCCCGAGCTTCTTGCCCGTCCACTTGGTGGCCTTGTAGATTCCCTTGGCCGGCAGCCACACCGGGGCGGTGGCGTACTTGAACGCCTTGGCGATGGAGAAGCCGACGAAGTCTCCCCCCACCGAGTGTCCCGACCTCTTGAGGGCGGCCAGGCTCTTCTGGGCGCGGGGGTTGCCGGCGTGGGCGAGGTTCCGGATCGCCTCGATCATCTTCTTCTCGGCGGGTCGCATGGTGCCGAGGGCGGCACCGACCTGGGCCGCTCGGACGGCCTCGGGTCCTCCCTCGACGGAGCGGAGGGCACCGGCCCTCAGGTACTTCCTGGCGCATCCCTGGACCTTGGCAGTGCTCTTGGCCACGGCCCGGAGGGCGCGAGCTTCCCTCGCCCCGAAGGGTCGCTTGCCGATGGCGGCGGCGACCCTGGCGACCCTCTGGTTGACGGCTCGTGCCGCGGCGACCTCGCCCAGCACGCACGCCCCGACGAAGGCCCCGTGGAGGGCGTCGAGCTCGGGCTGGGATCCTTCGCGCCGCCACTCGTCGCCGTGCACGACCTTGGTCTTGGTGAGCACCCGAGAGATCTTCTTCGCGTCCTCCTGCTCGGACTCGTCGAGCGGCTTGCCAGCGACGACCTTGGACCACATCTCGCTCGCTCGCTCGTAGAGGCCGGCCTTCTGGAGGGCGTTCGCCGCGACCCTGTTGACGGCCATCGGCTTCTCGTGACCGACGGATCCGGCCACGGCGGATCCCACGAACGCCCCGGACACGGCGGTCTTCACGGCCTTGAGCTGGGCCTCGGTCGCGACGGCCTGCTCCTTGGCGGCCTCGACGGCCTCCTTGGCCCTCTTGGCCTTCTCGGCGTGCTCCAGGGTCTCCTGGCGGCGCCTGAGATCCTTCTGGAGCTCGGCGTTCTCCTTCCACCGGTTCTTCTCGGCGTCGATGAGCTTGCGCTCCTCGGACGTCTTCAGGACCCAGTAGAGGGGGTTCATCTTGTGGGTCCAGGCCTTCCAGTATCCCAGGTCTGCGCTGCCCTTCCTCATCAGGACGGAGTAGACCCTCTTGGCTCGCGCGTGGCCTCCCTTGGCCAGGGTGGCGAGGACGGCGAGCTCGCCGGCCGACAGCGAGTTTCCCGAGCGGAGCTTGGCTACGGCCACGTCGACGAGCTCGTCCGGCTTCGACCTCTGCTTCTTCGGAGGGGGCGAGGCCTCGAACCCGGCCAGTACCTCGTCGGAGAAGCCGCAGAGCGAGTCCTCCGCGGAGCCGGACGAGTCCTCGGCCTCTCCAGGGTAGTCGCCGTAGTCGGGAGATCCGGGGTAGCCGGACGCTGGCTCCGAGTAGGCGTCGCTCGCCTCCGGGGACTGGCCGTAGTCCTGGGCGGTCGGGTCGATCGACGGGTCGAGCGACGGGTCGCCGGGGAGGCGCTCGGCGGCCGTGGACTGGTCGACGACCTTGACCTTCGTGACGAACCACGAGAGCGGGTTCCACCAGGATCCCACGACGTCGGCTCCCAGGAGGTCGGCTCCCAAAACGTCGGCCCCGCTCACCTTGAAGCTCGTGGGGAGGCCTCCCTTCTGCATCTGCTGGCGGGCCCACTCCCTGGACGTCGCCACGTAGGAGGAGCGGGGGAGGGAGGGACGGCCGGACCGGCGATCCTGGTCGGCGAGCCAGTTGGCGTGCTCCCGGGTGATCTTGGAGTAGAAGTTCTTGACGACCTTCGCCTTGCCGGCGTCCCGCCGGGGCACGAACCTCATCAGGCCTCGGCCGGCCTTCTTGGCCGCCCACCGGGCGCCCCGGAGAGGGGCCTTGATCCCGCGCTTGGCGCCTCGGTAGGCTCCCTTGGCGAGCTTCTTCAGCCTGGAGATCCCGGGGATCCCCCAGCCGATCTTCGAGTCGTGCCCTGTGCGCTCCATGTTCTCTTCAGGTGTCGTCATGTCGTCTCCGTAGATCGCGTCCCGCAGGACGTCGTCCATCGCGTGGTACCCGCGGCTGGACAGGTCGATTATTCTGTCGGTGTTCTCGGCGTCGTCGACCCTCGAGAGGTCGCGCGACGGGAATTCGTCTAGGATGTCCTCCTCGTCCTTCGACAGGGGGCGCATCGTGGCCACCACGCGGGCGGCCTCCCCGGGGGAGAGATCCTCGAGCAGTGCCTCGTAGGCTTCGTCGTCCTCGGTGTCGTCGGCGAGGGAGGCCCCCTCGGGGGTGGAGAGGGACAGGCTGCCCCGGGGATCCTCGTCAGGATCGATCTCCAGGGAGGTCGTTCGCAGCTCGTCGTCGTGCTTTCCCATGGTTCACCTCACCTGGTGATCCTGGAGCGGCGGGCCCCCGGCAGGCAGACCGAGATCCCGGACTCGCTCATGACCCTGTCGACGGTGCCCTTCGCCCGGTAGAAGTCTCGGGTGGTGGGGATCCTGCGGCCCGACGTCCGGGCTGCCCGGACGGCCCCCCGGTACACGGCGGCCCGGTAGCGGTCGTCGGGGATCGCCCTCTGCACGACGAGGCTGCCCAGGGTCACGGATTGCACCTTAACGTTGAAGACCCCGCTCTCGCGGAGAACGTCGAGGGTGCGCCGGGCCTGGGGGTCGCCCCTCTTGGCCTTGGCCTGGACGCCCTCGAGCTTCTTCTTGAAGGCCGAGATCTTCTTCCTGGCCGCGCGGTCTCCGGAGTCCGCCAGGACCTGGGTCGCGGCCAGCTCCGAGAGCAGCCGCATCTCGTCCGGGCTGAGCCGGAACGTCACCTCGTCGGAGAGGGACAGCCGGGAGGATCCTCGGGACCAGTTTTTGGGCGTCTTGCCGAACAGCAGGTCGTAGGACACGTCACTTCCTCCTCTTGGTCCGAGGGGTCGTCCTCAAGACAGCAGGTCGCGTCCCCCTGACGAAGGCCAGGTGGCCGTTGTACCCGACCTCGCCGGGGCGCACGATCTGACCGCGACCGTCCAGCCCTAGGACGTCCCCCTGCCTAACTATCTCTGCTCTCTTCTTCATCGCACGATTCCTTTCGCCGGATCCTTGACCTCGACCTCCTCGAGCTCGAGTCGTTTTCCGCGGGGATCCCTGGAGAAGATCCCCGACACGGACGTCCAGAACTTGCTCCACCGGCCGGGGTTGTCGACGTGGCACCTCGACTGGCAGTACCGCAGCGACTTCGATATCCTGGCGAGCTTCTGCCGGACGTCGACGAAGAGGTCGGTCAGCCCGACGAGATCTCTCCTCACCTGGGAGATCGCCTCTTTTAACTCGAGAACTTCTTGGTCAGGCATGGTCAAAATAGGTTGTTCACCCGGTTGAAGTTGGCCGTGGTGGCCCGGAACCTGTTGCGCACCTCTGGGCTCCTCACCCACCCCTCTACGCCCTTCTCGCCCGCCAGGTGGGCGACCCCGAGGAGACCCGAGAGGGTGGCCCTCTCCGAACCCACCTGCGATCCGACCAGGGGACCGAGCTTCGGGGCCAGGAGTCCAGCGGAGCGGGCGAAGGCGTCGTACTGGAGCCTGGCGCTGCCCAGGAAGGCGTCCCTCGTGAGGGGAGGTTTCCACGATCCGGACCATACTCCCTCCTCGCCGTCGACGACGGTCTTGCGGGGCCTCTCCACCAGGCCGACGTCGGCGAGGCGCCTGGCGTCCATGCCGAAGTACCCGAGCCTCCCTCGGGGTCCCGAGGACCGCTTGGGGGCGACGACCATCAGCGCGACGAACCTCCGCCAGGCCACGGCGGACGCTCCGGGCACGGGGACGGTGGTCTTCCCGGGAGGGAGCATCGACAGTCCTTGGCGACCTCGGCGACCGACCCCCAGGACGGCTCCCGCGAGGAAGGACAACAGGGCGGCCGGGACGATGAGGACGGGGGTCACGGGTGATCCTAGACGTAGACCTGGGCGGGAGCGCCGGTCCCGTAGACCTGGCCGACCACGCTGTTCTGGGTCGTGGTGACGACGATCGAGCTCGTGGGTGAGTAGTCGTCCCCGTCCACGGGCCGTCCCGCGTTCTGCGAGGCCCCTACGGTGACGGGCTGATCGACCGAGAGGGGTCCGTCCCCCTGGTCGGCTACGTTGACGGATCCTGGGTTGGTGACGTCCATGGTGCTGGCTCCTCGTGAGGCTGTTGACGGGGGTCGCCGGCTGAGGTGTCGCGGCGTCCTCGTCGTCAGGTAGCGTCTAGTGTTGAGGAGACCGCGCGACCGCCTGGTGGCGCATGTCACGATGTTACGGTCGGTCGGTGCTCCCGTCAAGCCTCATTCCTCGAGGAAGTCCTCGAGGACCTCGAGGTCGGTCTCGGACAGGTCGCCGCGGAGGTCCGCCAGCCGCACCGGCCTCCCGGGGAGGGAGACGATCTGGTCGCAGAGCACCTGGTAGTCCTGTCGGAAGCCGGCCTCGGACTCGGGTGTATCGAAGACGTAGTCCTTAGACTCCTCGTCCAGTCGACCCCACTTCTTGCAGAGGTCGATCCTCTGCTCTTCGACTGACCTGTACTCGGCGTTGCAGGCTCCCACCAGGTGGCGGTTCTCCCAGGCGACCATGACCGGCTTGGGGACGCCGAGGAAGCGGGACAGCGCACCTCCCCGCATGGCGGAGACGAAGTCGGACACCTTGACCTTTATGGTGGATCTGCTCTTGCTCTTGCTCATGAGAGCATGGTGCCAAAAGACTCCGCGCGTGGCAACGACGGAAGTCGAGCTTTTCGTCCTGCACCTCGACGATGGTTCACATTCCGCGTTGGATGTCGAGGATGACGGCCTCAGCAGAGTCGGGTTTTTTCGAGTGTACTTCGCGGGCGAGAGCAGCGATCTGGGCGGCTACGGTGGCCACGTGGACCATCTCGTTGTCTACGAAGACGCTGTCTTTGGGGGAGATGCCTGAGTACTCTCCGACGTGGTTGGCCAGTCGGTCAATCTCCCTCGAGATCGCATCCAGGAAACGACAACCTTTGGGTCCATGGACGCCGCTACAATTCCAAGATCCTTGTGTGAAATGCTAAATGGAAGGTAGACCAGCAGAGGAAACAACAAAGAGGAGAAAAACAACGAACCCAATACACCGCAGGTCACAGTGGCGATATTTACGACAAGCTCATGCTTGGCCGCGAATGGTCTGATCTGGTCTACATGCCGAATAGCGGCTTGAACGACAGGTACGTACTCTTTGATCGTAAAACTCGCGAGAGCGAAAAGAATTGCTATGCCTATGCGCCATCCCCATGGCTTCGTTCGCCTGCAGCCATCCAGATAGCGTAGTGACCTAAACGCAAAACAAATCGCGCGATACATTGGCGGCCATCTAACGACGCAAGGGCTATGTGTGCTCTTGCGTGTGGCCGGAATTGCCAGGATTGACGTCGCGCAGGACCATCTCTTGCGCTGCCCTCTTCGCGGACTTGACCATATACTCCCGTACGCCTAGCTTCTGGCTTCCCCATGACATCGCTAGGGTGAGGATAACGGTCGCAGAGATGATGATCAGGGCGTCCATCTATGCCCGACGATTTTCATTCAAACTGACCCACGAGATCGCCTCGACTTTCTTGCGGACGTTGATGTTTGGCATTTTTCTGTCTCACGTACCGCGTCACGGGTCGAGGTAGACGTAGAGCGAGCCTCCGGGGACGGATCCCGAGATCGCGGCCTTCATCGTCTTGTTCGAGTAGGCGGACCCGTTGTAGAAGACGACGGTCAGCCCCGTGGATCCCGAGGCTGGGTTGTCTATCGCGGTCAAGGTCTCGATCGCCGCCCCGTTGTAGCCCTTGACGGAGAGGCTGTGGACCGCGTAGGCCCCGGTCCCCACGTCGTTGCGACCGACCACCATGGTGTTGACCGTCGAGTTGAGGGCCCGAGTGCCCAGCGCGATCGCGTGGTCGGCCGTGGTCGTCGACCCGTTGCCCACGGAGATGGAGCCGTCTCCGCTGTTGACGATGTCCATCCCCAGGGCGATCGTGTTCCCGGTCCCGGTCGACGCCTTACCTATGACGATGTTGCCCCCGGTCCCCGTGTCGTGGGAGTCGTACCCTATGATGATGGAGTACCCGCTCCCGACGGACGTCGCCCCGCTCCCGATCACGACCCGGCCGGGGTTGCTGCCGTTCGCCTTCGCGGAGATGCCTATGACGACCTCGTTGGTGCCGGTCGAGGCGGCGTTGTAGCCGATGACCGTGCTGGCTATCGTCGCCGCGGAGTTGCCCCCGACGGACACGGCCAGGGTGCCCGTGACGGCCGCGGCGCTCCCGAGGGCCACCGAGCTCACGCACGAGTTCCCGACGGTGGCGCCGGGCCCGACCGCCACGCTGGACGTGCTCGCGTTGCCGACGTGCGAGCTGTCGCCGACCGCGACGGCGTTCGTCGACGCCCCCACGTTGGAGGAGTGTCCTATTGCGATGCACCCGGTGACGATGTTGCCGGAGGTGGTGGTGACGCTCGTCCCACCCCCGATCAGGACGCTGTGAGGGGCGTCGACGCTCGTTGCGACCGTGTGTCCGATCGCCACGACGTCGTTGCAGCCGGCCCCGACGGTGACCGACCTGCCGACGACGATCGTGTCCGTCGCGTTGCCGGCCGAGCCGGACCCTCCGATGGTGTTCGAGGTGCCGACGCTGACGGTGTACGGAGACGCCGTCGAGTTCCCCGTCCCGATCCCGGTGCAGTTCGTCAGCGAGTTCGCCGCGCACTGGTTCGAGACGCCGACGAGGACGCTGTTGGTGTTCCCGTCCAGCAGCGTGTGGCCCTGGCCGACCAGGACCGAGAACCCGCTCCCGCTGCCGACGGTGAGGTTCGAGCCGAGTCCGAACGAGTACACCGAGCCGGACCCGACGGAGTTGTTGCGGCCGACCAGGACGGTCTCCTGGGTCGCGAAGTCGGTCGAGCAGGCGCTGCCCACGAGCACCTGGTAGTTCGCGTGCATGATGCTCAGGCTGTTGCCGATCGCCACGGCCGCGGTGCCGCCGGCCGGGTTCCCGACGGACGAGCTGTAGCCGATCGCGACGACCTGGGCGATCGTCGGCGTGAGCGTCTGGCCGGACCCGATCACCACGTTGTCGTCGCCCGAGGCGACGACCGCGTGTCCTATGGCCACCGTCCGGTTCGACCCGGCGGCGACGCTCGAGGATCCCCCTATGAGGACGGCGTGGACGGCCGTCGCGTCCGCGAGCGTGTTCACGTCGCCGATCGAGACGTTGCCGTCGGCGAAGGCGAGCGGCTGACGGTAGCAGACTTTTCCACCTGTGGTTGCCATGGGGTCCTCCTAGGTCAGAGAGAGCGAGAAAGATCCGGCCTGCGATACCGCGGTGGCCGGGGAGCTGTTCTGCCCCGTCACCTGGACGAGCACCTGCCCGCCGGGGTTGGCGAAGGCGGCCCCGGCTGCGGCCACCTGGGCCATGGTCGTCGAGACCGTCGTCGCGGTGGCCCGGACCGTCCCACCGGTCGTGTCCCCCGGGGAGGTCGCCGCCAGGTACAGCCGGAACGTCGCCGTGGACGCCGCGCTCACGAGGGCCGTCAGCATCAGGCGGGGGGTCAGGTTGGCGCCCAGGGACGCCAGGTCGACCACTTCCTCGTACAGGATCTCCTCGCCCGGGGCGTTGAGGGTGGTCTGGCGACCCTCGGAGCTCGCGACCTGGAGGCCTCCAGCACTCGTCCCGGTCGGGCCCGTGGGACCCGTCGGGCCGGTCGGGCCAGCTCCCGTCGGGCCGGTCGGTCCGGTGGGTCCGGTCGGGCCAGCTCCCGTCGGGCCGGTGGGTCCGGTCGGGCCAGCTCCCGTCGGGCCGGTGGGTCCGGTCGGGCCAGCTCCCGTCGGGCCGGTCGGCCCGGTCGGGCCCGTTGGTCCAGAGCCTCCCCCGCCCGTCGGTATGCGACAACCGACCGTCGCCACCGTCGGGGAGGTGGTCACTCCGTCGACTCGGGCGCGGAAGTACCTGAGCTTGGCCTCGGTCTGCAGGGGGGTGAACTCGAAGGTCGTAGGGGAGCCGTAGGGGACGAGCCCCATCTTGAAGCTGCCGAGGGGATTCCAGCCGACGCCGTCGCCGCTCCCCTCGACCACCAGGCTGCCGTCGAAGCCGCCTCGACACGTGAAGCAGGTGTCCTGCTCCGGGATCCCTGACAGGGCGACCGACGAGTCGACGACCGGCCCGTACCCGGACGCCCCGGCGGGCAGGCTGCAGAGGGTCGCGAAGTGGTTGTCGCCCGCGACGGCCACTCCGGACACCTCGCACGAGACGGTCCCCGAGGAGGTCGCCGCCGACCTCAGCCGGGCGTACCTGAACGCCCCCGAGATCGTCTGCTTGACGCTCTCCAGAGCGCCCGCCTCGAACGACAGGGCCGCCACGTAGGTAACCCCGTCCTGGGAGACGAGCAGGTCGTAGAACCCCGAGAACTGTCCGCTGAGCTGCACGGTCTTCGTCCCCACGAGGGACGAGACGTCGACGGGTGCTCCGTCTCCCGACGCGGGGACGGGGACGATTATCGTGGTGACGCTCATGGAGATCTCCTTGGCTCAGGGTCGTTCGGTGTTAACCTGCTCGGATCCGCTCCGTCGGACGTCGACGACGAATGTGTCCCCGGCGGCAGGCGTGGCCAGCTGGGCGACCGTGCCGTTCGCGACGTTCGGGTCGTCCCTGTCGACGACGACGAAGTTGCCCGAGTAGTTCGTGATGGGCCTCACGGCGCCCCGGTTGGCGACGGTGGCGGTGTCCTCGGCGAACTCGAGGTCTCGGCCGAGCAGGGAGACCGGGTAGGAGGTGAGGGAGGGCGGCACCGTGACGAGCATGTACCTCGTCGTGCTGGGCCCCGGGGGGTTGTAGAGGTTGTCGGCGTCGTAGACGGCGGCGACGGTCACCGTGACCAGGACGACCTCGGAGGCGTTGGTCTGGAACGACTCGGCCGGACCCACCACGACGAACTCGGCGGGGGAGACGAACCTCTTCCCGGCGGCGGGGTCGAGGGGGTCGACCGGCACCCACGTGCCGTGGCCGAGGTCCTGGGAGGCGACGTCGACGCTGGCGGCGGCGGGGACGGGCGACGACAGGACGTTGCCGACCGGGGGGTCTCCCCGCACGACGACGTCGGCCGGGGTGGGGAAGACGGAGGACAGCACGTCGCCCGACGGTCGCGGGTAGCTCTCGTCGGCGACGTCCTGCAGGACGCCGGCCTGCCTGGGCTGCCAGGTCGCGGTCCCTCCGTTGGGGTCCGGGTCTCCGTACGTCTCGTCCTCGACGCTGACGAGTCCTGGGTTGGTGACGTCCATGGGACCTCCTAGTGGTTGCGGTACCCGAGCAGCCTGCGCCGCTCGGACTCCTCGTCCTTGGGCACGAACCTGCGCTCGCCCCGGGACCAGCCGATCGCGGCGTCCACGTCGAACTCCCCGGTGCCGAGGCTCACCTCGTTGGCGAGGTAGGCCCCGACCTCGAGGTCTCCTGAGACCTTGGACCCCGCCAGGACCTTGGCGTCGAGCTTCTTGGCCGCCCCGCCCGCGTACCCCGAGGGCTTCTCCGGGTCGACGACCATGACCTCGGGGGGCTTGGCGTACTGGAGGACGACCGGGACGCTGCCCGCCTTGAGCTTCTCGGCCGTGCCGGTCGCGGCGAACTCGGACTCCCTGCCCATGCCGAGCACGAGCGACGGATCCTCGAGCCGGCCGTCGGGAAGGTAGACGAGGGCGTGGTAGTGGTAGTTGCCGGCGGGCCCTCGGCGCCACTTGGCGAACGGCTTGGCCTTGACGCCACCCTTGACCTTCTTCCACCCTCGCCAGTCGGCTGGTATGGAGCCTCCCAGGGTGGCGGGCTGCCGGTACCTGGGGTCGGCGACCTCGGTCTTGCTCTTGTCCCACTGGGCGGGGCGCTCGTAGTGGTAGGGGAGCTCGCGGAGCTCGGCCACCCGGTAGCAGGCGAGATCCTCGCAGTCACCCCACGGGCCCGGGTGCACGCCCTTGCCCATGGTCCCGGACAGGAGCGAGGGGATGTCGGGCCAGATCTCGGTGCCCTTCTCCGTCTCGTAGTGCAGTCCCGATCGGTACACCGAAGGGTAGCCCTCCTTGACCAGTCCTCTCCTCTTGAACTCCTCGAACTGCCGCAGGTTGGTCTGGTTCACCCGGCAGAGCGCCTCCATGAGCCACAGCATCTTGACCTGGGACCACACCTGGTCCCAGTCGCCGCGGAACAGCTGGCAGCGGATCACTATGTTCGGCATGGCCATGGGGGTGCTACCTTTCTAGCAAACTAAGAAGCCGACGACCTCGACGACACTCAGCGCTCGCTCCGCGTCGGAGTAGCGGCCAGGACGTCCTTCTTAGGGTTTCCGGGACCAGGCGATCCCTCTCGGGCTTCCTGGTCCCGGACGTCAGGACTAGGCCGGGGAGCCGGCCGGCGGGGTGACGGTGGTGCGGAGGATCAAGATCGAGAAGGCGCTGTCCGCGAACGTCGTCAGCGGCGAGCCTCCGTAGATCGCGATCTCCTTCACGGTGGAGCTCGAGTCGTCCACCTTGTGGGAGTACGGGGTGGAGTCGATGGTCCCCTTCGGGCACACGAAGATGAGGTCGCGCGCCGCGCTCTGGGCCTTGTCGGCCGGGAGGGTCACGGTGTACCGTCCCAGGCTGGTCCGGGCGGTGACGACCCCGCTGTTGGTCAGGGTCGACGTGCCGTCGGCCGCCACTTCCGCGTAGGCCACGATCGCCAGCGCGGCTGAGTCGAAGAGTGCGTTTGGCATTTTTTCTCTCTTTCAGTTGACGTTGTCGAGGAGGAAGGCGTCGCCACGCTACCGGGAGCGCGGTCGCCGCCTTCGGTTCCTCGGGGGTGTTACTCGACGGCCGGGCCGACGAGTCCGCCCTGGAAGTTGCGGGCGTTCGGGTTCTGGTTCGTCACGCTGATCGTGACGAACATCGAGATCTGTGCGGTGTCCATCTTGAGGCGGACGCCGAACGCGTTCTCGGTGAACATGACCGCCGGCAGGGCGCCGGTGGACACGAGCTGGGAGTTCTTGCCCACCTTGATGTCGGTGATCAAGAAGTCCATGGCGATGTTGCTGGGGACCACCAGCCGCTCGGGGCGGAAGATGACCTGGGGCTGCACGTTGATGTTCGCGGACGAGTTGCCCGAGACGGCGGTCGAGCCCAGGCCGAGAGCGTACTCGCGGCTCGACCGGGGGGTGACCGATCGGAGCAGCGTCCCGGACTGCACGCGCCTGCGGAGCAGGTCGCGGGCCATGGCGCGCTTGCTCGCGCTGCTCTTGCTGCGGCGGCGGCGGGCCGCCGCGCCGACGAAGGCCTCGGAGCCGAGGCTGTCGTCGTCGCCTTCCAGCTCGTCGCCGTCCAGGAGGTCGCCGAGGATCTCGTCCTCGCCGACGTCTCCCATGATCTCGCTGCGGTCGAGGCCGGCCATGTCTTCGCCTTCCAGGTCGTCGCCATACATTTCGGGTACCATTGATTTTCTCCTTGCGTGATGTTGACCGCCCTCGGGTAGAGGGCAGGGTTTCTGCTTCTTATCGTTGCTACTTCTCGTCGCTCGGTCAGCCGGCGCGGACCAGGTTCGCGAGCTCCTGGTCGGCGATGGACGACCCGCCGGCTGGGGCCGCGTCGCCGAACATGCCGGAGAGGCCCTTCATCAGGCTGCCCCCGGAACCCCAGCGCTCTCCCACCCGGTAGCCGGTCGTCGTGAAGAACGACGCCAGGGCGCCGTCGCCGACGGCCCGGAGGTGGGAGGCGTAGGGCCTCGCGAAGTTGAAGAGGCTGAGGACCTGCAGCGCGGCACCAGCCACGAGGTCGACCGGGAGGCCCGCGAGGGTCATCCCGCCCTGGGACTTGAACCGTCCCTGGATCATCCCGAAGGTGAAGCCCGAGAGGGCGACCTCGGCCGTCCTCACGATCTTGAGCTCCTTCGTGAGGAGCTGGTCGGCTCGGCCGAGCAGTCCTCGGGCTCCGAACCCTCCAGCCGGCGTCAGCGCGCCTCGAATACCACCGCTTGTAATTCTCAGCATCTGAATCTCCTTTTCGTTTTGTCTCGTCGAGGCCTCAGCCCCGACACCCACTCGTGGGTATACTCCACTATCTTGCCGCGTTGCTAAGCACGTGGCGAGGCCTAGACCACCGTCGGTGGGGAGGGCCAAGACGCCGTTTTCGGCCGGGAAAGCGAGGGTCTCCGCCTCGTTCATGAACCGTGAACGATCGCGGGACCCGAAGGTGTTCGTTTTTTCGGACAGCCCTCGGGAGGCTCGACACTTTCATGAATCATGAGTATGCTCTTCGACATGCTGAACACCGAGCGGCTGCGGCCCCAGGACGTCGTGGTGGCGTGCAAGCTCTTCGCCTACGAGACCCGGAAGGTTCGGTGGACGTACGCCCGACTGTCGCTCGAGGTGGGGCTGTCCTCGGGCGAGGCTCACAACGCCGTCGACCGACTGCGGGCGGCCCAGGTGGTGGGGCTGTCGGGCGAGGTCGCCCGCAGGAGCCTGCGAGAGCTGCTCGTCTCGGCCGTGCCCCTCGTCTACTACGGGGTGCGGGGATCCGTGGTCGCGGGGATTCCCACGGCGGCTTCGGCCCCGGTCCTCGAGGGGGCCGGGTTCACCAGGCCGCAGTTCCCCACGGTGTGGCGGTCGGGCGAGGCGGATCGAGGATCGCTCGTCTCGGGCGAGAGCCTCGCCCCGGTGCACGAGTCGGCACCGACGGCCAGCTCGGGAGATCCCCTCGTGTACGAGCTCCTCGCCCTCGTGGACGTCCTGCGGGCGTCGCCCTCGCCCAAAGATCGCGCCCTGGCCGCGAGCAGGATAGAGAAGATCGTGATGAGGTCCTAGGACAACAACGAGAACAGGAGAAGAACATGACGAACATGGTGAACGAGAGGATCAAGGTCGACGAGGTCGTGGTCGCCGCGAGCGGCTCGGCGAGGGTCCGGGTGGTGAGCGAGAAGGGGCCGTTCCGGATCCTGAACATGGTGGTGGACGAGCGGACGGGCCGCGACTTCTACGTCACGGACATCAAGGTCGGGAGGAACTCGCAGCTCGTCTCGGTCGGGGCGATCCACGCGAGCTACTTCGCCCAGGTGGGCGAGCGGGAGGATCTCATGTTCGACGTGCTCCCCCGAGGCGCGGAGGCTCAGATTGACGTGCAGAACGCGAGCGACGAGCCGAGGGTCTTCGAGGCGGTGCTGCGAGGGATCCTGGACCCGAGCGGCGGCCTGCCGGGAGGGAGGTACGCGGTGGGGTTCGGGTCCACCCTCGTGAGGGCGAGGACGGTCGCCAAGATACGCGTGCAGCCCCAGGTGGAGTTCCTACCCGACCTCCTGGTCGTCCCGCCCGAGACCCTCGAGTCGTTCAAGGTCGTCGACCTCCGGGTGGTCGGGAAGAGCGTGGAGTGCCCGAGGCTCGGACTCGGCCAGGTGGCGGAATGCCGAGGTCCGGCCGACGACGACCTCCCGGGGGTGTTCTCCTTCTCCGCCTCGAGGACGCGGATAGGTGACTGGATCGCCGTCGAGGTCGCGAACGAGACGGACGTCGACCGCTTCTTCTGCGCGACCGTCACCGGAGGACGGGTCGACCTCCCGAATGAAGTGTAGATAAGATCGCTCCCGGGGGCTTTGCCCACCAATTCCTGTCTGGAGAAGATCGAGACGGAGTCGCGAGCGGTCTAACTACGGCTCAAGAGTGCACGCGATGGAACCGCTGAAGATTGTTGTGCGAGGTCGGCACGACTCCGGGAAGACGAGCGTCGCGAACCTGATCAAGATGGCCCTGGAGGAGGCCGGGTTTCTGTTGGTGGCAATGACCCTGCACAGCCCGGCCGGGTTTCTGTTGGTGTGCCCGGTGAAGGACACGAAGCCGCTTCCAACGGGGAAGAAGGCCGAGTTTCAAGACCGGCTGCACAGGAACATGGTCTCTCGACCAATCCAGATCTCCGTGGAGCTGGAAGATTGACGAAGGGACGCGCCTTCTCTTGAAACAGTTGACGACCCAGGATCAGTCCCAATGCGGACATCATCAGTCACCTCCTCGGACAAAGGTTATGGTCATCATCACGTCGCGCTTCGGCGTTCTCGCCTGCATGACCATGGCTCCTAAAATTGGTGCAAATTCCTTTTCTCGAAGGGCCGCGGTGATAGCCTTGTCCATCCCTGGCGCGCTCTTGATTCTATCGACGGCCTCTGCCACGGTGTATCCGTGTGCCACATGGAAATCGATGTGCAGAAGGACAGCCCCGATCGCTGCGCATAAACTGGGAATGTCTGCAAACAGTTTATCACCGGCAAGATCGCAGCTACATCACGCGCAGATTCTTGGTCAGCAAGGGATCCATTGGCATAGGCGACTCGAAACGCCTCCCCAGACATCCCGAATAACCCCTTGGTTGTCTCATTGAGCCAGCAGACCCAGTCGTCTAGATTGAATATTCTAATGTTTTGCGAATAGCTCATGGTTAGATAGTGTATCTCATAAGTAATTGAAATAAATATATTTTTCAATATACATACATATCAAACTGCGCGCACGAGTCTCACCGATGCGCTGTCAAGTCTATCGCTACTTAGCAGATTGGCTAAGCAGTCTGACGATGACGTAGAGAACGATTACGATAAGGTAAAGTGCGACCTCAGAATGAGATCCAAGAGCCGCTCGTAATATTGTAGACAAAACCCCTGCCCAACAATTCCCCTCCCTGTCCATTAATTCGGGCCGGCGTGGCAATCATTGGGCAAAGCCCTCCCGGGGAGTAGGATGGGGAGCTCCTCGGCCAGCGGCCGAGCGAGCTGAAAGGAGACCACGATGGCGATCAGGAGAGGAACCAAGACGGTGCCGGCCCACAGGACCAAGGCGGTGCCGAGCAGGCGGCAGGCGATGAGGGCGTCCGACTTCGCGATCCCCGAAGACAGGTCCTACCCGATCCCGGACGCCTACCACGCGACGCTGGCCCTGGGGGCGCTGCTCCGCTCGGCCGGCCGGCACGGGGTGTCGAGCAACTTCCGGTCGAGGGCGAGGAAGGTGCTGGCCGCGGTCCGATCCCGGTTCCCGGGAGTGTACCGGGGCGAGGCCGACCTCGTCGCGAAGGTCCGGAGGCTGATCGGGTAGCCGTGGAGCTCGGCAGGTCCGCCGCGAGCTACCGACACGACTGTCACGAAGCGTGCCGGGTAGCTCGCGGGAGGGGGATCTTCCGCTACGGTCGCGACGGAGGCGTGAAGGGGGGAGGCACGTACCCGGACGGCAGCACGAGCACGATCGTGTGGAGCGCCACCTCGGCGTCGATGGCCGCGTTAACCGCAGCGTCCAGCGCCGTCGTCGCGTTGTTGAAGTCGCCCTGGGCGGAGTCCAAGAGCGACTTCTTCTGGGTGTAGGTGGTGATCGCGTCCACGACGTTGTCGAGCGGCTGTCGCTCGGCGACGTACTGGTTCAGTTGTGGCGGGGACATCGGCATGGTCGATCCTTTCGTTGTTGGTTGCGGTATCTCACTTCGCGTAGGTCCAGAACCTGGTGCGCGGGACGCCGGGGACCCACACCTCCCTGGCCCCCGCCTTCCGCCGGCGCTCGGCGATCTGGGCGGAGGTCTTGGTGTACTTGGGGTACCTCTCCGGGTCCGAGAGGTACAGGGCGTGCAGCGTGTCCTGGGTGGACGGGGCGTCCCACTGGACGGCGCCCTGGACCATGTCGGGGACCCTGCCGTCGACGATCGCCTGGGCGAGCTGGAGGGCCCGGAACGACGGGCGCTTGGCCGTCGAGGCGTAGGGGTTCACGGCCTGGGTGCCGAACCATCCCGACGGTGCCAGCCTGCCCAGGATCCTCGAGCGGTCGCGCTTCGCCGCGTTCCACACGGCGCACCCCACGGCCAGCCTCCCGCGGTCGTCGGCCTCCTCGCTCTGCAGGACGGCGGACAGGGCGTACACGTCGAGGGCGACCCCGGCCGCGGAGGCCAGGTCGGCCGGGTCGGCGTGGACGAAGCCGTCGGGCCCGGCGACGTGCCGGCCACCGGAGGTCACCCGCCGCAGGGCGGAGGCTATCAGGAGACCGACCGCGATCCCGACTCCTGGGATGAGGAAGCTCGTCCTGTTCGGATCTCTGTTCAGCATGTCGTCTCTCCTAGTCGGCCACCGGGGCGGGACCCATCGCCTATCGAGACCTCCGCGGCTTTACCTTCCCCAGGAGCCGACGATCTTCGACGATCCACTCCCTCTTGTACAGGCCCCTGCCGCCCTGCCCGGCTGCCACCCCCGTGAGGTACAGGTAGGCGTCGTCGGGGGAGAGCGACCGCTCGAGCATCTCCTCAGGAGTCGGGGAGAGGATCTCCTTGACCCTGAACGTCCGACCCCCGTACCGGATCCAGGCAGACTCGTCCGACCGGACCGAGACGTTCCCCTCCTCGTCCCTCACCACGCCTCCCGATCGCTCGAGCCTCTTCCAGTCCGTGTACGAGGTTCCTTCGCGCAGGAGGGCGAGCAGCTCTCGGCTCGACGCCTGGGGGTAGAGGTGGGCGACGACCTGGGCGTACTTGCTCGCCTTCTCGAGCTCGACGTGGTCGAAGTTGGCGGGCTGCACGTACCCGAGGCACCAGCCCGCCCGGGTGCGGAACAGGATCTCGCAGTCCGCCCACAAGATCGAGTCCTCCGGCCGGTCGGGGTTGAGCTCGAAGAGGCCGAGGTCTTGGGCCCGGGCCCTCTCCTGGAGCACCTTGTGCAGACCGCTCGCGGCCCGGTCCATGAGCTCCTCCTCGGGGAGGTCGGACAGGGAGCAGAGACCTCCCCTGTACATGACGACCCTCGTGCCGTCGTCCGACCGGAAGTCTCGGTGGGTGCCCTGCCAGGCGGCGTCCTCGAGGTTCTTGCGGGTGTAGTGCTGCAGTCCGTACCGCGGTAGTCGTCTCGTTGCCATCGTGCTCTCCTAGCTAGAAGGGGATCTCCTCGTCGGCGACCAGCCGCCCAGACCGGACCCGGGCGAGGAGATCCTCGCGGGCGTCCTGCCTGGCGGACCTGCACGAGGTCACGGCCTCGCGCGAGGTGGCGAGCAGGACGGTCTCCTCGGGGAGATCGAGCCGGAAGCCGACGCACTCCTCGAGGGGCCAGAGGAGGTCGGGCGTGAAGTCCTCCCACCGGCGGGATTCGGGGACGCTGGCGTAGAGGGCCTCCAGGATCGAGGCCACCCGGCGGCTCCCCCGCAGGTTGAGGCGCTCGCTGATCGGGTCGAACCTCCCGTCGCCCGGGAGGGGGCGGGGCTTGGGACCCCTCCGGCCCGACCGTACCCACTCGTGGTAGTGCTGCGAGTCTGACCCCCAGTTCGCCTGCGCGAACTCCTGGAGCTCCGGGTTCGCCTCGAGGAGCGACGTCACGCCGACCTCCTTGGTGGCGAAGCGGGGGCTGACCGCCCTCCCGGAGCGGTCGCGGAACCTGGTGCTGCCGTCCGACCGGGTCTCGACGACGAGGGCTCCCTGGCGGGAGCAGTCGGAGGCGAGGAGGTCGCGCTCGCGCGACATGAAGGCGGGGAGGTCGCGCACGTGGACGCCCCTGGCGTCCAGGTGGATCCCCTTCACGATCCTCCCGTCCTTGTCGATCTGGACCCGGCGGCGGTTCGACAGCGTGACCCAGCGGCGCCTCACCCGACCCTCCTCCGCCAGACGCCCTCGGGGGTGCCCGAGTCGACGATGGCCTGGACGGTGTCGGGCCCGGGGACGCCGTCGGGCTCGACCCCGAGCTGACTCTGTCGGTCGCGCCAGACCTTGAGGTCTTCGTCTCCGTCGACGTCGAAGGCCTCGCACCCCTGGCGGACGAGCTCGTCCATGACGGCGTCGCCGGGGTCGCCCCGCCCCCGAGAGCCCGTGAGGTCGCGGTGCCCCACGAGGCCCACGTAGTCGTCGAGGCAGGGGCGGGCGGAGAACCTCTTCAGGGGACCCGAGTAGCCCCTGGGGATCTGCCACTGCACGGGCGTGGGGAGGAGCAGGCACACCCAGAGGGCGAGCTTCGCGGCGGCCGTCAGCTGGCCCGCGTAGAGGTCGGCGTCGTCCCTCCCCTGGACGACCTCGATCCCGACCGAGGCCCCGTTGGCGAGTCGGGCGTGGTAGGCGGCCTCGAGGACGAGGTCCGCGCAGCAGTACGAGGTGCCGTCCTGGTCGACCACGAGGTGGGCCCCACCCGGCCGATCCTTGTCGTGGGTCCACGACGCGACGACCCGCTGGCCCCCGCCGGTGGAGGATCCCGTCCCGGGCCTCACCAGCTGGGGGCGGAGATCCTTCCCGCCGGGGATCCCGGCGGTCGTGTGGAGGACGACGGCGTGGACCCAGGACCGCTCGTCGGGCCTCCTGCGGCGCACGTCGCCCGGGGCCAGGCGCAGCCGGACGTCGTCGACGTAGTTGACGACGTCGATCCCGGGGACCTGGACCTGGCGGCCCGCGAGCACTATTCCGGAGCCCATGGGGACGAGGATACCAGATCTCGGGTGACCTGGCGACGGTGACGTGGTATCTTGCGTGGTGACTGTCCTCCTTCGGGCGGCGCCCCGGGCACGAGCCTCCCGGGGCGCCACCACCCTACACGTCGTCCAGCAGTGAGGTGTAACATGAGCGACGCATCAGCACGAACGTCCAAGCCCCTGGCGGTAGCACTGTCTGTGATCGGGTACCTGGTCACCACCTACGCGGCCGTCACGGACCAGATCCCAGCCTCGTGGGCCGGGGCGGCCTCGGCGGCGGTGGCCGCCCTGTACCTGGCCCTCCGGACACTCGACAAGGTGAAGCGGGGGGAAGACCCGAAGACCCTCCTGTCCACGACCGAGTTCTGGGGGTGCTCGCTCGTCGCCGTGGCGAACCTGGGCATGGCCCTGGCCTCCAAGGTGACCTACCTGCAGGCGGGAGGCGTCGCCGCCGGCCTGGCCGTCGCGCTGAAGGTGGGGAGGGCGCTCGGGGGCACGATCGTAGGGCCTCCCGAGGAGGCCAAGACCCCCCAGCTGCGCGTGGTCAAGCCGGACTCTCGGGTCGGGGCGTCCGACCCGGACGACTCTTCCGAGGGGTGACCTCACCGACGTCGTCTTTTGCCTTCCACACCAAACGGAAGGTCGTGGCACGGGTCGTAGGGTACCCGCCCGTCGGGGCCCGCGAGCTCGATCTTCGGCAGCGGGTGCCAGGAGCTCCGCATGTTGGCTGGCATCGCGGCAGGGAGCACGTCGTACTCCTGGAGCTGGTTGGTCGCTCGGTACCACCACTCTACCACCTCCTCCAGCGCGGAGAACTCGACCGGACCGTCCCACTCGCCCGCGATCCAGTACTTGCCGGGTCTGAGGAGGACGCTCTCGGTCGTCCGACCGACCCTGAGACCCCTCTTGGAGGCTCCGAGTGACGAGCACCACAGCATCTTGCCCCGCCGACGCCTGTCATAGATGCCGAACGTCATCATCCCTCCTCGTCCTCGCTCGGCGGACACGATCCTAACCCTGACCTCGCTCACGCTCGCCGGCCTGAGCAGCCGGACCTGGAAACCCACCAGGAACCCACCGCTGAACCTTACTCTCGGGCCTTTGACGCTCTTTCCTTGTTGGGAAAAGGTCGTTACCGAGCAGTGGGGGTAGGTATTGTTGCCCAGGGTAGGTCGTCTTCTCGCCGCGCACTTCGTGTTGGTCGACATGATGTTAACCTCCTGATCCTTTCGTTCTCGAGCGTCACCGCTCATACTTATGCTCCTCGGTACATCACGTGCTCGCCCACCGTCCCCCGGCCGTAACCCCTGGAGTTGATCCTGCGACTGGCCGGGACGAGGTCGACGGCGAAGCCGAGCCCCCGGTAGAGGTCGGCGACCTCCTCGTCGTCGGACTCCGAGACGACGACGTGGCACCCCCGCTCGGCCTGTCGGGCGGCGAACCTGGCGAGGCGGGCGTGGTCCTCCCGGGTGAACTGCACCTCCGTGAAGGCCCCGAAGCGGGAGGTCCTCGACCGCGGGAGGTACGGGGGATCCAGGTAGACGAGGGTCCCCGGCTCGAGGAGCGAGTCCTCGACCTCGAAGTCGTGCTTCCCGACGTTGACCTCGCGCGACCGCATGAGCTCCGAGCACAGGGTCAGGTTCGCCTCGTCGCAGACCTTGACCCTCGGGTTCCTGCCCCACGGGGAGTTGAACTTCCCCCTCCTGTTCACCCGGTAGAGCCCGTTGAAGCCCGCCTTGTTGAGGAAGATCGTCCGCGCCGCCGCCTCGGGGATCCCGAGGCCGACGGGGCTCCACTCGCGCACCTCGTAGTAGGAGGCCTCGGGGTCGAGGAGGTAGCGACCCTGCAGGGTCCTCAGGGCCCGGAGCAGCCCGCCGAGGTGGTCGCGGACGGCGATCCAGCAGGTCACGAGGTCGGGGTTGCTGTCGACGAGCGTCGCCCTGCGGGGTCGCAGGTCGAAGAACAGGGCCCCGGCCCCTACGAAGAGCTCCGCGTAGGGGTCGCGCCCTGGATCCCAGGACCGAGGGACGCGGGCCCTCAGCTCCGGGAGGAGCTGGGTCTTGCCCCCGGCCCACTTGAGGAACGGACGGGCGGCAGGCCCAGCGGGGACCTCCTCGTGGGTCCTCACCCTACCCACCCGACTTTCCCTCCCCCCGGTGGTCGACCGGGCAGGACACGTCGTGGACGTACGCCTTCGAGCCGACGGGGTGCGGGCAGATGCAGTCGTCCGAAGGCGAGGCTATCTCACCTAGTCTCGATCTCACCCAGGACACCACCTCACCCAGGTCGGAGATGATCGCCGCCCCGCACGCCCGGTCTCCCCTCCAGGTGCAGAGGAAGTTGCCGGGGTCCGAGTCTCGCACCGCCACGTTGTGCCAACCGCAGTTGTCTCCGAAGAAGACCAGCTCGGTCCAGTAGGGACCGTCGACCACCCGGGCGGGGGCGAGTCGCCCCAGCTCGAGGATCCGCAGGAGGACCGAAGTCTTCCGCCGACGCTTCCGCTCGTCCCACGTCGTCACCTCGGAGGGGCGCTCGTCGGTACCCTCCTCGAGGCGCGGGGCCTCGCCCGGCCCGCCTCGAGGCGCGGAATCCTTGCCGTACTGGGAGGTGATGAGCGCCTTCTTCTTCCACGCCTCCTCGATCGCCCGGTACTGCTCCAGGGTGACCGCCCCAGGACCCTCCAGGTTCGGCCCGTAGTCGTCCTCCGGTCCCGGGTCGATCGTGCCCGACGTTGGGTAGCAGCGCCGACAGGTCCCGTTAGCCAGGTCGTGGCGGCAGCTCACGGCTCCTCCCCGACGGCCTCGTGGTGCTCGTATCCTGACATGCCGAACGGGCACAGGTTGCAGCAGGACTTCCCTTCCGGGTGCTTCACCTTGGTCCGGAGGTACGCCACGATCGCCAGCACGGTGTCTCGGTCTACCTTGTTCTCTGACATGGCTCGTCTCCTCCCTTTAGAACAGCTACTTGAACGTGACCTGCGACAGGCACAGGTCCACCACGGTGAAGGACTCCGAGCTGGACGACGCCACCAGGACGTAGAAGGCTGTCGCGTGCCTCACCCTCGAGTCCGTCAGGTACTCCCCGTCGGCGGGCGACCACCAGGCCGAGCTGAAGGTGGCGAGGGGGTGGTCGGACCCCGACCCGTCGTCGGGGGCGCTGTAGAGGACTCCCCCGACGAGCACGGAGAGCAGGAGGCGCCCCGCCCTGACGGCCTCCGGGGGGGCCCCGGAGAGCGACGCCGACACCGTCGCGAAGTCCTGACCGAGCTCCCCGGCGCACCCGACGGGGAGCTCGACGCCGAGCCCCCAGCTCGAGCCGAGCTCGGCCGACGGGACGGCCGGGACTCTCCCGGACAGGCAGAGGGCGGGCCCCTCGCCCCACGACAGGTACCCGGAGCACGACCTGTCGGCCCCGGGGACGTAGTCCCCCGGCAGGCAGGTGGGACCGGTCACGCCGTCGCGCTCGCCCCACACCGGGACGGGCTGCCCGGCGAGGAGGCCTAGGCTCCCGCCGTCCAGGAAGGTGGTGCTCCCCCGGGGCTGCCCTGGTCGGTAGGTGGTCGCCTGGCAGGAGTCGGGAGGCAGGTCTTCGCCCGGCCTACCGGCGACCTCGTCGGAGGTCTCCGCCGTCGTCCCGCAAGCCTCGGGGCCGGCGAGATCTTCAGCCTCCTCGGCGTCGGGGGAGGTTGCCCCGTCCTTCAAGGCGTCGAGCGGGGGTGACGACGCCCTCAGGATCGAGGCCTCGCCGGCCCCGTCCAAGCACGGGCCGGCCTCTCCGCAGTCTCGCTCGGAGAGCCCCCCGCACCCTGAGCAGATCCCGACGATCGCGGACGCGAACGCCAAGACGCACCACCAAAAGAACAGATTAGTATGAAGGTTGCTTTCATCTTGGAACTTCACGACGTCTCCTCTTCCTTCGCTCTTCATGGAGTCTCCCTTCGCAACATTTCCTCGGCCTCCCGCACCTCGGCCGTCGACGCCCCGACGGGGTACGGCAGGTGCTTCGTCCTCTTGATGGCCTCGACGAGGGGGCCCCGCCACCCTCGCCTCCCAGCCCTGGCGTGCTCCGCGGCCAGCCGGAGGGCCGCCCGGGCGTTGCCCCGGAGGGCCGCCTGCTCGTAGGCCCAGGAGGAGAAGTCGGCGAGCCCCAGGCTCGCCAGGCAGTCCCCGCAGAGCCCGAGGCGCCAGGACTCGTCGGTAGGGTGTCCCAGGGTGCCGAGACTGCCTAGCACCTCGAGGGCGAACGCGGGGGCGACCCCCGCCGCCTCGCTGGCCAGGTACAGGAGGAACTGGTCGTCGACCTTCCGGGTCGGGCGGTCGTGCTCCCTGAGCAGCACCTTGTAGTTCCTGTGGGGTACGCGCAGGGTCTCGGCGTCCCTCATGTCGCGGGCGTAGAAGTCGTTGATGACGATCCAGTTCTCTCCCCTCCGACCGCGGTCCACGTTCTCGTGGCACACCCCCCGGAACGTGCAGTGGTCCCCGCGGCGCCACAGCCGGGTGGCGCTCGTCACGTACTCGACGTCGCATCCCTGGACCTTGACCACCCCGGGGACGCTCCGACGCATCACCTCGTAGGGGGTCACGACGATGTCGACGTCGCGGCACTCGTCGAGGTACTCGAGGGCCTTGTGCACCTGCTCGGGGTGGACCAGCACGTCGTCGGCGTCGAGCTTGAGCACGTACTCGCCCGAGCACAGCTCGAGGCCGGCGTTCCGGGCGGCCGCCCAGTCTCTCAGGAGGGGGGTGCCGGTGAAGGGTCCCGGGACGCTCCTGTCCCACGACGAGGATTCGTCGGGGAAGAAGAGGTCGGGGCGGAGGGCGGGGGACAGCACGACGGACTGACAGCTGGAGATCCCGACCTCGGAGCACACCTCCATGACGACGTCGACCGTCCCGTCGACGGATCCGGTGTCCACCACGCACACCTCGTCCACCAGCCCCTGGACCGAGCGCAGCGCCCGGCCCACCACGGAGGCCCCGTCCCGCACCATCATGTGGAGCGACACGCGGGGGGTCGTCACGAGCCCCCTCCCACGACTCCGCTCACGTTGTTGTTACCGTAGTCGTCTGCTGACATGATCTTCCTCTACTTTCCGATGCCGTCCAACCAGCTCCTGACGTAGTGACTGATCCCGAGAGCTGCCACCAGAGACCACGCTAACCATTCGTGCCACGAAACGTGCATGATTACCCTCCTCGAAAGCAAAAGATCGTGCTACCTCCGGCCGCCCTTGGACCCGGTCATGGGGAACGGGCCGTTCTCCATGTCGGTCCAGGGGAAGACGTACCCGTGACCAACGTCCCACTCCATGCCCAGGGAGGTGAGCAAGCTTTTTGTAGCCAAGCTGTACGCCTCGAGAGTGAGCTGCGTCGGACTGGGGTTCTCGCAGCAGGCGACCCACCCCCGCATCAGCTCCTCGGCGAGCTCGGTCAGCTGGTCCGACAGCCCCACAGATCCTCGATGCTCGAGCGGTGCAAGCGCCTTCTCGACCTCGAGGAGGCAGGAGGCCTTGCGCAGTATCTCCCTGACGAGCCAGCTCCGACACGCCGCCAGCGTGCCGGACGCCAGGACGCGAGCACTCGCCCCAGCCTCGTCGATCTTCCGCAGCGACAGCGCGCTCCTGCCCGGATCTTCACAGACCGCGTAAACCACCTTCTTGTTGGCGCCTCTCTTGATCGGCATCGTGATCTCCTACTTGAGGGCGGCCAGCCTGGCCAGCTCCTCATGGTTTGACAACATTAACCGACGACTAACGAAGTGTCAAACATTATTTTTGTTGTGGTGGGCCTACTCGCTGAACCTGGGGCAGGCCTGGCAGAATCCCGAGGACGGCCACCACCGACCACGCTACCCATTCGTGCCACGAAACGTGCATGATCAACCCTCCTCGAAAGCAAAAGATCGTGCTACTTCGAGCGCCCACCTTCGGTCGGCCACGGAGCGCCTCGCCGACTCCACCACGTCGGCCCGAGACGCCTCCAACGACCCGGCGTAGACCTCGCAGGCCGCTAGCATCCTGACGGCGCGATCCGGATCCGCGACGGCCTCCAGGACGTACCCGGCGCACTCGCGAGCCGCCGTGCGACCGCCCGAGGAGTAGTCTCGGTTGCGGTGGGAGTGCGGGCACGTCCACACGACTCTTTCGCCCACCCTGATCGCCCCGCGCCACCGTCCCGGCCCTCCGGCGTGCGAGACCCGGAGCTCGCTCACGACCGACCTCCCTCAGCGTCGACGCGGATCGGCTCGCGCTCGCTCATCGTCCCAAAACACTTGCTGACCCTCTTCTCCCACAGGGCTTGCAGGGCTCGGAGTCGCTTGGTCGGGCACCCACACACCGGGCACGGAGACCCCGAGTGACCGGCCGGCTTGTGGACTTCGCGTTCGCTCGACATGATCTGAATTATTAGTCGATAGCTAACGAAGTGTCAAACATTATTTTTTGTTGTAGTGGGCCTACTCGCGGAACCTGGGGCAGGCCTGGCAGTAGGGGTGGACCCTCCTCCCCTCCCGGAGGGTGGTCACCAGCCGCTCGTGGGCCTCGGACCCCCACAGCTCCCGGATGCTCGACCCGTACACGTTGCCGAGGCCGAAGTTCCCCACCATGTCGTCGCAGCAGAGGAGCATGTCCCCCCGGTGGTTGACGACCATCCGCCTCGCGGGCTCGAGGCAAGGCCTGTCCAGGCAGGGCTCGGTCGGCACCGCGCCGAAGTGGGGCGGGAAGTGGTGTCCCCCGGTGAACTGCAAGAGTGTCCGCACGAAGAGCCCCCGGAGTCGAGCCTCGCGCTCCGGCTGGCCCTGACCGTAGAGGGCGACTATCAGGAGGGTGAAGACGCCGTCGAGGTCTCGGGCCAGCTCGGGAGTGAGGTGGTCGCCGTTGGTGCAGGCGAAGACCTGCTCGTAGTCGAGATCCTGCGCCGCTCTCCCGAAGTAGGGGAGCCGCGGATCCAGAAGAGGCTCGCAGTAGTGCTGGAGGCAGACGCTCCGGCAGCCGAGGGAGCTGGCCTCACTGAGGAGCCGTCTGACCAAGGAGGTCGGCATGAAGTCCTTGCCCTCCGCCCAGGGGCGGACGGCCTCCCTGTCCGGGTGACACTCCCGGAGGCAGGCCGGGCACCTCCGGTTGCAGAGGGAGTGGGTCTCTAGCTCGAGCTGGGGGAAGAGGGGGAGGGACATCTCAGTACTCGAAGTCGTCGAGGGGATCATTCGACGCCACGGCGGTCCACGGCTCGACGCTCTTGTCCACCCTGCAGTGGGGCACCTCGGCTATCGCCTGGGCGTACCCGTGCTCCGCGTCCTCGGCGTCGTGGACGACGAGGACCTTGGACCTGCGCAAGAACATCTGTATGAGTCGAGGGCGCGCCTCCGGCAGGGCGTCGACGAAGACGACCCCGTACGGGAGGTCGGGGGCCTCGGACCAGTCGGAGGTGACCTCCAGGTGGTGGGTCTCGTCCCTGAACCTCTCGAAGTGCTTGAGCCACCCGGCGTCCTGCTCGAGCGTGTAGAGCTCCCTCCCCAGGGACTTGCACAGCCCGTGGAGGAGGGGGGTGCTGTAGTGGCCCGCCCCGCACTCGAGGACGGGCCCCTCGAACCGGCACACGGCGGCGGCCAGCACCCTCTGGTGGGTGCTGTACCGGTCGTACAGGAGCTCCCGGTTCTTCCGGAGGTTCTCCTGGAGGCGTGGGTCGCCCGGCCGGTGCCAGTCGGCCACCATGGCTCCCCAGAGGGCCTGGTTCTTCGAGTTGGAGTAGAACGCCCCGATCGAGAGGAGATCCCACGGACGCTCGTGCCAGCACTTGTCCTCGGAGTAGTGGGTGGCCGGCCTGGGGCCCTGGACGTCCGTGCACTGCTTGGAGGCGAAGAAGCATCCGACGTGGTTGTTCTGCTGCCTGTAGTGGTCGGCCAGCTCGTACCAGGGCTCCCTGAGGCCCGGATCCTCGGCGCACGCCCGGAGGAACCACCTCTGGGCCTCGAATGGCCTCCCCATCCGGTTGTTGACCCAGCCGAGCACCCTCATCACGTAGGAGCGCTCCACCCACCACGTGGACCCCGGGAGGGCCAGGTAGCGCAGGCACTCGGCCAGGCACCTCTCGTTCTCGTTGGCGAACAGGAGCTCCCTGGCGTAGTAGACCGAGCACCTGGGGTCGCTCGGCTCCTCCTTCACACCGACCTCGAGCAGCCCGAGGTAGCTGGTCCTGGGCTTGGTCCCGTCCGCCCAGTGCTCGATCCTGACGTCGCTCTCCACCTGGACCTCGCGGGCCCCGTCCCGGAGGTGGAGGGTCTCGTGGCAGGGGTACTTCCAGTAGTAGCCGTGCCGGGCGTGGATCGCCGAGTTGGTGTCGAAGACCACGTCGGGAGATCCGTCCGGGTGGTGGTTCCACGCGTAGTGGTGGCTGGCCCGGGTGGTTCCCGGGACCCAGGAGCGGTCGATCTCGGCACGCCAGCTCGGCTGGACGACCTCGTCCAGGTCTATCCGGAAGCAGACGTCGAAGTCCTGGGGGACCATCTGGAGGTTGGCGTTCCGAGCCACGTCGAACCGCCAGGGGCAGAAGATCTTCCGCTCCACCGTGGCCCCCCGGGCCCGGAGCCTCTCCACCGTGTCGTCCTCGGACCCCGTGTCGAGGACGAAGACGCCGTCCTGCGGCCTGAGCTCGGGGACGACGGCGTCCATGTACCGGTCGACGTGCCGGCCCTCGTCCTTGGCGATCGTGTAGACGGCGACCCTTAGGCTAGTCCTCTGCATGATCTTCCTCTCTTACTGGCATGGTTTGACAACATTCACTCGCCCCGATCTCTCTTGGTGTTATGGTGATGATCGCCTCGGGACGCTGACGCGACTCCTTCACCCTAGTCCCGAAGGTGAGGACGTGGTACCGGGGTCGGTCCTCGTCCTGGTCGAAGAGTCCCGAGGACCTTGCGGCCGTCCGAGCTCGGGACGCCCCCGGCGAGCTCCTCTCGGCTCCCTCGACCGTCTGATCGTGGTCGGTCTCCTGGTAGTCGGCTCGGAGGCGGGCCCAGCTCTCCGCCCCCTTCGGGCGGACCGCCTCGGATCCCTGGGCGCACAGGGGACACTCCTCGGGAGACCACGAGGCCACGGGGTGGTCCACGAGGGCGACGACCTTCCGGCCCTGGACCTCCTTCAGCCCCGAGCGGTTGACGAGAGCTGCGACCACGGAGATCGAGCGACCGCCGGCGCGGGCCACGGCCTCGACGGTCCGCTCGACGGATCCTCCGGTCGTGATCACGTCCTCGACGACCAGCACCTCGCTCCCCTCGCGCAGAGTGGTCCGCTTGAGCGCCATGGTGCCGTCCTCCAGCTTCTCGGCGAAGGTAGACCTGCACGGGCGCCCGCTGTACGGGTTGGCGTCCAGGGCGTGCGCCAGACAGTGGGCCAGGACGATCGCCCCCGTGGCGGGCCCCACGACGTAGTCGACGGACGACGTGTCGACCTGCTCGACCACGGCGCACAACAGGTCGTCGACGGCGGCGACGAGGAGCGAGGGTTCTTCGGCCACCAGCCCGCTGTTGAAGAACCCGTCCGAGTGCTTGCCCGAGGTGAGCAGGGCGTGCGGTCGCCGGGGGTTCCCGTCGTGGATCCACAGGGCCCCGCACCTCTTGTACTCGTCTAGCCAACGTGAGGCTCCAAAGTTCATGATGTCTCCTCTATTTTCGGGGTGAAGACGGCGCACTCGTCGGCCATCGTGTGGTCGTGGAACGGCGCCTCGATCAAGTTAGAAGCTTCGTTGCAGCAGTCGTGCTCCCAGGCTGGTACGGGGGCGCGACACGCGTGGACCCCCTCGCGACCGTAGACGCCCTCGGCGCAGGGCTCGCAGTGGGAGCAGTCGTAACAACTCTTCGCCATCGGTCAATACCTCCTCACCTCCCAGACGAGGGCGTTACGCCCGGGCAGGTCTCCCAGGCCCCGGTCGAAGACCGAGACCTCGAGGACGTGGTCGGGGTACCTGTCGAGCAGCTCCCGCCAGTCCTCGTGGGAGGCCGTCGTCATCGCGCCCCGCAGGAGCAGGTCGGCCCAGAGGCCGCTCGCCCGCTCGGGGGCCTGGCGCAGGGCCCGCCGCATCGGGACCATGAGGCGGCTGAAGTGGAAGGGGGTGACGACGGCCTCGGCCCCGAGGGGGTCGGGGCTGCCCGCGGCCAGCACCCCGTTGAAGTACTCGCCCTGCAGGATCTCGCACCGGGGAGCAGCCTCGTTGATTATGATCGCGTCGCTCGAGATCCCCCGGCGCAGCCACTCCTCGATGGCCGGGACGAGCTCGTTGGGGGAGAGATCGTACCTCACCGTCCCGGCCGACGCCGACAGCTCCCGGAGGACCACCGTGCCCCCGTACCCGCTCGCCCGCCACTCGTCGAGCGTCCGCCACGAGCGCAGGCGGTTGCCGAAGGCCCCGGACTGCCAGAGGTCGTAGTTCCCGACCTTGGTGCGGACCTCGGGGAACACGCGTCCTCCTCCGAGGTCGACGGACCCTGAGGAGCGTTCCGACCGTTCAGTCGCGCTTTGCTTCGTCACGCTCGAGCTCCTCCTTCCAGAAGTCGACCAG